>Ga0129307_1000828_pt1 | contig 41508 bp, 40 predicted proteins | sample P1105metagenome_FD_94437 | JGI IMG/M metagenome (GOLD analysis project Ga0129307, IMG submission 94437) | Capybara group fecal microbial communities from Wisconsin, USA - P1105 metagenome | ecosystem: Host-associated > Mammals > Digestive system > Large intestine > Fecal | place: USA: Wisconsin...
GTCTCCACATGCACCGTCTGCGGGAACATGTCCACGGGCTGCACGTCGGTCAGCGTATAGCGGCCGTCGGCAAGAAGATATTTCAGATCCCGGGCGAGCGTCGCGGAGTCGCAGCTCACGTACACGATGCGTTCCGGGGCGACCTTGAGCATGGTATTCAGGCACGCCTCGTCGCAGCCCTTCCGGGGCGGGTCCACGCAGATCACGTCGATCCGCTCGCGCTCCGCCTCCGGCTTCCGCTCCTGCTCCGCGTACCAGGCAGGCAGCACCTCCTCCGCCTTCCCCACGAAGAACTCCGCGTTGCCGATCCCGTTCCGCAGCGCATTCCGGCGCGCGTCCTCCACCGCCTGGGGGACGATCTCGTCCCCGTAGACCTTTCCCGCCTGCTTCGCCATGAAGAGGGAGATGGTCCCGATCCCGCAGTAAAGGTCCCAGACGTTCTCCTTCCCTGTAAGTCCCGCGTACTTCAGCGCGGTCCCATAGAGGACCTCCGTCTGCACCGGGTTCACCTGGTAGAAGGACTGGGCGGAGATCTCGAATTCCGTGTCCCCGATGGTGTCGGTGATGAAGCCCGGTCCTGCCAGGACGAGTGTTTCCTTCCCGAGGATCACGTTGGTGCGCTCCCGGTTGATGTTCTGCACCACGGTCGTCACACCGGGCAGCTTCATGAGCCGGTCCGTGAGGACGCCCAGGACGTCTTTGCCTGTCTGATCGTTCCGTCCGTCCCGGTCCGTTCGTCCGTCCCGGTCCGTTCGTCCGTCCCGGTCCATTCTACCGTCCCGGTTTTTTCCCGCCTTTCTGCGGGCCGCCGCCTGCGGCACATCTCTTCCGTTCATCACAAGGCAGACCATGATCTGCCCGCTGCGGAAGCCTTTCCTGACCAGGACATGGCGGACCGTCCCGGCGCCGGACGCTTCGTCGTATGCCGGCACACGGAATTCCTCCATCCAGTCCAGCACGGTCTTCAGGATCTCCCGGTTCTCCTCCGTCCCGAGGAGGCAGTCACTGCAGGGGATGATGCTGTGGGTCCGCCCGGCATAAAACCCGGCGACGGGCTTTCCCGCTTTATCCGTCCCGACAGGGAACTGCGCCTTGTTCCGGTAGCGCAGCGGATGCTCCATCCCGATAGCCGGGTGGAACACTGCGCCCGCGCCCTCCGCAGAAGAAAACTCCGCGCCGCTGCCGGCATCGTCCGCGAGGGCTCTGAGCCCGCCGATCCGCACAAGGTTGTTCCGGACCTTGTTTTCCTTGAATTTAAGCTGCGCTTTGTAGTCCATCGCCTGGAGGGTGCATCCGCCGCAGGCGCGCGCAAGGGGGCATGCCGGGGCAATACGGTCCGGGCTCGGCGCCAGGACCTCCTTGAGCCGCGCGTAGCCGTAGCTTTTCTTCGTTTTCATGACCGACGCGCGCACCCGGTCCCCCGGCAGCGCATCCTTCACAAACCAGAGAAAGGCACCGGTGCGCCCGATGCCTTCCCCGTCCGATCCGAGATCGGTGATCTCCATCTCAAGGACCTGATTCTTCTGATAGCTCTCGTTCATATGATCCCCGCCGCCGGACAGCGCCCGGCGTTTTCTCTTTTACGACGTCTTCCTGACATTGCTCTCGATATACCGGTTGAAGCCGAGCCAGCCGTTGTTCTCCCCCGCGCCCTTCAGGATCTCACGGAAGGTCTCCATCTTCGCGTCCGTGTTGTCCGCGAGGTTCAGCGCCATGGCTTCCGCCAGCGCGGGCTTTTTCGGCGAGCCGAACTCGTACTCCCCGTGGTGCGCGAGGATGCAGTGCCGGAGCTCCGCAGCCCGTTTTTCCGGGAAGCCCGGGATCTTCGCGATCTTCTCCCCAAGCATCTCACAGCCCATCACGATGTGGCCGAGCAGCTGCCCTTCGTCCGTGTAATTGTTCTCCGGGAAGGGGGAAAGCTCCTTCGTCTTGCCGATATCGTGGCAGATCGCCGCGGTGATGAGGAGGTCGCGGTTCAGCATGGGATAGCAGCTGCAGTAGTAGTCGCAGAGCTTCGCGACGCTCAGGGTATGCTCAAGCAGTCCGCCGATAAAGGCGTGGTGCACCATCTTCGCCGCGGAATTCGTGCGGAAGCGCTTTACGAAGGCGGCATCCTCCTCGAAAAACATGCGCAGGAGGCGGCTGAGGTGCGGCTCCCGCACCGAAGCGATCAGCGCGGTAAGCTCCGCGAACATCATGTCGTTGTCCTTCTCCGAGCTGGGCAGGTAGTCCGCGGGGATGTATTCATCCTCCTCCGCCCTGCGGATCCTGCGGATGTTCAGCTGGAGGTTTCCGTTGAACACCTTCACGTCCGCGTCGACGGCGACGTAATCCTGCGCCTCGAAGTCCCCGATCCCGGGGTTGCCCGGGTCCCAGATCTTCCCGTCAAGGCTTCCCGTCTTGTCCTGGAGGATCACGCTGCCGTACTCCTTCCCGTTCTTCGAGAGGAGGATCTCCTTGCTGCGGCAGAGGTAAACGGAAGAGATATGCATGCCCTCCCGCAAAGTCTCAATATATTTCATAAATCTCCTGTCTATCGTGCGCCGACCGTCACGGTGAATTCGATCTGCGTGTATTCGTCCCGGCCGTTCCGCATGACCGTGACGCGCACCGCGTCCTCCGCATGCATCTTTTCGACCGCGCCCGCGTAGTCCCTGAGGGTGCGGATCTCCGCGTCACCGACGCGGACTATAATGTCCCCGGGCTGGATCCCGGCGCTGTACGCGGGACTGCTCCTTCCGACGCGCGAAACGTAAACGCCGGAGGGCACGCCCTGCTCCGTAAGGTCCTGCGTCACGGCCGCGCCGCGGATGCCGATCCACGGGGAGGCCTGTCCGTTCATCATCCTCTCAAGAAGGACCTTGTAGTCCGAGACGCCGACGACCGTCGTGATCTCATCGCCGCTGTCGTCGTAGGCGTTCGAGACCCAGCCGACCATCTCTCCGTCCGTGTTCAGGATCCAGGTCCCGCTTTCCGCGCTGCCCTTCGCGCCGGTATAGATGAGCTGCGCCGTCCCGTCCGTCACGCTGACGCTCTGCTGGACGCTTGAGGCGACGCCGTAGTCCACGGAGTGGATAATGCCTAGCGGCGCGCCTACGGCAATGAGGAAGTCCCCGCGGTTCACGCGGTAGGAATTGCCGAGGGCGATGGGCGTGATCCGCTCCGCCGAAGCGCGGTTTTCGTCCGTCACGGGGATCCCGACGACCGCGAGGCCGCAGAGCGTGTCCACGCGCTTGACGTACGCCTCCATCACCTCCCGCCCGAACGTGACGGTGACAGTGTCCGTGCCTTCGACAGCCTCTTCCGTCGTAAGGACCAGGAGCTCCGTCCCGGTCCGCGCGATCACGCAGCCAGAGCAGGTGCCCGAGGTCTGGACGGAATTTTCAAACCAGTCCCGCTCCTCCTTGTGGCGCGTGACCGAGGCCACGGAAAGGTCCGCGGCGTCCGCTGCCGCCCGGAGCGTGCCTGTTATTTTAAGGAAGTCTTCCGTGGTGAATTCGTAGCTTCCGACCACGTCGCGCACCACGTCCTCGACCGGCTTCGTTTCCGGTACGGCCTCAGTTCCGGCGGGAGATGTCTCCGGGGCCGCAGGTGACTCGCTTTCCGCGGGCTGCGTTTCCGGGGCTGCGGTGCTTTCCCGCTCGTCCTTTTCGATCTGTACGGATTCCATGGTGGAGCCCTGCCCCGGGATGCGGTCCCGGATGCCGGGCAGCGCGAACACCATCGTGGCCACAGCCGCTGCCGCGAAGAGGATCCCCGCGAGGCAGGACCTTAAAACGAACAGGACCGCCCGCCGTCCCCTGTCGCGCCGGCCGACGATCTTTTCCGTCATGAACGGCTGGGAACCGTTCCCGTTTATCTTCTCATCATTACCGCGATCATCCGGCATAAGGACTCCTTCCGGTGAACAACGTGTACAGGATCCGGCAAAACAAGACCAGGGCTGCCCGTGCGTTTCTCCTTCCGTACCGCAGCCCTGAATACGTATATCTCAGTATACTAAGATTTATGCTATAATTCAAGGGAACACGCCCTTCGGAGGAACAGGCAGAATGAACGAAAAAGCCCTTAAGATCCTTGAATTCCATAAGATCACGGAGATGCTCTCGGCATGCGCGACCAGCGCGCCCGGACGTCTTCTCTGCGATACGCTCACGCCCTCCACGGACCTTTCGGAGATCCGGGCCGCGCAGACGGAGACCACCGACGCCTGCGCGCGCGTCCGCATGCGCGGCTACATCAGCTTCGGCGACACGCACGACGTGACCGCCTCCTTAAAGCGCCTTGAGATCGGCGGGGCGCTGTCCATCGCCGAGCTTTCCCATATCGGCTCGCTCCTTACCTCGACGCAGCGCGTCCGGGACTGGGGCGTGCACACGGACGAGGACCCGGAGCCCGACTCCCTGGAGGAGCAGTTCCGCCTCCTTGCGCCGCTGCCGGCGGAGGCCCGTGAGCTGAACCGCTGCATCCTTTCCGAGGACATGGTAGCGGACACGGCATCGCCCGAGCTCAACAGGATCCGCCGCTCGCTGAAGACCATCGACGAGCGCACCCACGCGGAGCTTTCCGGGGCGCTGAACCAGTACCGCAGCTACCTTATGGACAGCGTCATCACCATGCGCGACGGGAGCTACTGCCTCCCGGTAAAAAGCGAATTCAAGTCGAAGGTGCCCGGCGTGATCCACGACCAGAGCTCCTCCGGCTCCACCATTTTCATCGAGCCCATGGCGGCGCTCCGCATGACGAACGAACGGCGCGAGCTTGAGATGAAGGAGCAGCGCGAGATCGCGGAGATCCTCGCAAGGCTGAGCCGGCTCATCGCCCCCTGCACCGACGCGGTCCGGTCGGACCTCTCGATCCTTTCGCATCTTGATTTTGTCTTCGCGAAGGCCCGGCTCTCCGGACAGATGAACGCCTCGGAACCCGACTTCAACGCGGACGGCATCCTTGAGATCAAGGACGGGCGCCATCCGCTCATTCCGAAGGACAAGGTGGTCCCGATCTCGCTCCGCCTGGGCGAGGACTTCGACCTTCTCGTCATCACCGGCCCGAATACCGGCGGCAAGACCGTGTCGCTGAAGACAGTCGGCCTCTTCACGCTGATGGGCCAGGCCGGGCTCCATATCCCGGCATTCCAGGGCAGCAGGCTCGCCGTCTTCGACGACGTCTTCGCGGACATCGGCGACGAGCAGAGCATCGAGCAGTCCCTCTCCACGTTCTCCGGCCATATGACGAACGTGGTGGATATCCTGAACAAGGCGGACGCGCGTTCACTCTGCCTGTTCGACGAGCTCGGGGCCGGCACGGACCCGACGGAGGGCGCCGCGCTCGCGATCTCCATCCTTTCCTTCCTTCACGGGATGAAGACGCGCACCGTCGCGACCACGCACTACAGCGAGCTGAAGGTCTACGCGCTTTCCACGCCGGGCGTCGAGAATGCCTGCTGCGAGTTTGACGTCGAGACGCTCCGGCCCACCTACCGCATCCTCATCGGCGTGCCCGGCAAGTCGAACGCGTTCGCGATCTCGAAGAAGCTCGGGCTCCCGGACTATATCATCGAGGACGCGAAGACCCACATCGAAAAGAACGACGCAGCCTTCGAGGACCTGCTCACCAAGCTCGAGACGGACCGCACCACGATCGAGAAGGAGCGCGCGGAGATCGCCTCCTACCGGAAGGAGATCGAAACGCTGAAGTCTCGCTATGTCGAGCAGGACGAGCACCTCGACGAGCGGAAGGACAAGATCCTGAGAAAGGCGCGCGAGGAGGCGGAACGCATCCTCGCGGAGGCAAAGGAGACCGCGGACGACTCCATCCGGCGCATCAACCGCCTGACGAGCGACGCGGGACTCATGCGCGAGCTTGAAAAGGAGCGGACGCGTCTCCGCGAAAACCTGAAAAACGTCGAATCAAAGGGCGGCATCCGCGCGGCCAGGGTCCCCGGCGGGGACGAAAAGCCCGCGAAGCCGAAGCAGCTGCGGCTCGGGGACAGCGTCCAGGTCATCAGCATGAACCACTCGGCCATCGTCTCCTCGCTTCCTGACAAGAACGGGAAGCTGTTCGTCCGCATGGGGATCCTGAGGACGCAGGTCAGCGTCGACGACATCGCCCTCATCGAGGACAGGAATGAAAGCGGCGCCCGCGGCGGGAAAAAGCGTTCCGGCGGCGGCATCTCCGCGCCAAGCTTCTCGAAGGCCGCGAACATCTCCCCGGAGATCAACCTGATCGGGATGAACGTGGACGAGGCGACCTCGGCGCTCGACAAGTACCTGGACGACGCGCTTCTCGCGCACCTTGATTCCGTGCGCGTGATCCACGGGCGCGGGACCGGGGCGCTGAAGAAGGGGATCCACGCGTGGCTGAAAAAGCAGAGCTACGTGAAATCATTCAAGCAGGCGGAATACGACGACGGCGGCGAGGCCGTCACCGTCGTGACGTTCCGGTAAGGGCCGCCGGCCTGCTTTACGGCCTGCGGGCCGCAGAACGGAGGAAACGAAATGGCAGAAAAACAGAGGATCCTGATCGTCGACGATGACGAGAACATCGCCGAGCTCATTTCCTTATATTTAATGAAGGAGCTTTACGAGACCATGACGGTCCACGACGGGGAGGAGGCGCTTGCGGCCTTTGACCGTTTCCGCCCCCACCTTGTCCTCCTGGACCTCATGCTCCCGGGGATCGACGGCTACCAGGTGTGCCGCGAGATCCGTCAGCGCGGGGACACGCCGGTCATCATGCTCTCGGCGAAGGGCGAGGTCTTTGACAAGGTCCTCGGCCTGGAGCTCGGCGCGGACGACTACATGATCAAGCCCTTCGATTCGAAGGAGCTCGTTGCGCGCGTGAAGGCGGTGCTCCGGAGATATCACACCGCGCAGGCCGCCGTTCCGGCCGGGCAGGACAGGGGCTCCGTCGTCGAGTACGCGGACCTGTCCATCAACCTTACCAACTATTCGGTCGTCTACATGGGGAGCCCCGTGGAAATGCCGCCGAAGGAGCTGGAGCTCCTCTACTTCCTCGCGTCGCACCCGAACCAGGTCTTCACGAGGGAGCAGCTGCTCGACCATATCTGGGGCTACGAATACGCGGGCGACACCCGCACTGTCGACGTGCACATCAAGCGCCTGCGCGAAAAGATCAAGGACCGCCGGAACTGGTCCCTGACCACCGTCTGGGGCGTCGGCTACAAATTTGACGTAAGGCCATGAAAAGATTCCCGCTTTATATCAGATTCCTTCTCGGCTACCTGTTCTTCGGCGCTGCCGGCTTCATCGCCGTCGCAACGCTTTCTTCGCGTCTCACCTACAACTACCTGATCCGCTCAAGAAGCGAGACTCTGTACGACGAGGCGAGCCTCATCGCCTCCACCTACTCCACCGTCTATGACGGCAACGTGATCGAGCTTGCCAGCGCCTACCCGCAGCTCCGCGCGGTCGCGACCTACCTCGACTCCGAGATCTGGGTCATGGAACGGAACGGGTCCATCCTGGTAAGCTCCGACCCGTCGCGGGACGGCGCCATCATCCCGAACTTCGACCCGACCGTGACCGGCAACCGGAACCACATGACCGGCAGCTACTTCGGCTCGTTCCCGTACACGGTCCTGAGCGTCTCCGCGCCGATCACCGGAAACTACCGTACCTACGGATACGTGGTCATCCATCTTCCCATGGACCGGGTGCAGGATTCCGCGAACGAGATCCTGAACATCGTCTACATCACCTTCGTGATCGTGTTCCTGCTCTCGCTCTCCATCCTGGTGCTGATCGTCCTCCTGGTGCTGCGCCCGCTGCGCTCCATCACGGAAGGCGCGCGGCAGTTCGCGGACGGGAACCTGTCGTACCGGATCGACGTCACGCACCACGACGAGATGGGCTACCTTGCCTCCACCATGAACTACATGGCGGAGAAGCTCAACAAGTCCGAGGAGGACGAGCGGCGCTTCATCGCGAACATCTCCCACGACTTCCGCTCCCCGCTCACCTCGATCAAGGGCTACCTCGAGGCGATCCTGGACGGCACCATCCCGCCGGAGATGCAGGAAAAGTACTTAAGAAGGGTCATCGGCGAAACGGAACGGCTGACCAAGCTTACGCAGGGAATGCTCACGCTGAACTCCCTGGACCGCGACCACGGCCTCTCGAGGACCAACTTCGACGTGAACCGCGTGATCCGCGACACCGCGGCGAGCTTCGAGGGACAGTGCACCGGGAAGCGCATCCGGATCGACCTCACCTTCGCCGTCGAGTCAGAGATGGTGTACGCGGACCTCGGACGGATCCAGCAGGTCCTCTACAACCTGATCGACAACGCGGTGAAGTTCTCGCCGGCCGGCTCTTCCATCGATATCCAGAGCTTCGAGCAGCACGGTAAGGTCTTCGTCTCCGTGAAGGACCACGGCTGCGGCATCCCGAAAAAGGACCAGGCGCGCGTGTTCGACCGCTTCTATAAATCGGACCAGTCCCGCGGAAGGGACAAGAAGGGGACCGGGCTGGGCCTCGCGATCGTCCGCGAGATCATCCAGGCCCACGGGGAGAACATCGACCTCATCAGCACCGAGGGCGTGGGCTCCGAGTTCATCTTCTCGCTCCCGCGCGCTGCCGCGCTGGTCGAGGATTCACAAGTCCAGTGATCCTGTGCTATACTTGGTTTAGTCCGCGGGACGCAAAGCGCCCCGCCGCGCCTGTCCCGGCAGGACAGGAAAGAATATATACGGAGGAAAACAGTTATGAAGTATCTCAAGCGGATCACCGCGTTCCTGCTCTGCATGATCATGATGTCCGTCCTGTGCGCCGGCACCGCGTTCGCCGCGAAGGACGATGACGACGACCTCGAGGATTACGCCGTCTATGACGTCTTCTTCGACGTTTCCGATTCCAAGATCCTGGTCTGCTGGACCGTCGGGGAAAGCAAGTGCCAGTATAAGGTCCAGCTCTACAGCTCTTCCAAGTTCATCTCGAAGAACAAGGTCGGCGACGCCTCCACGGTAAGCTACAACGCTGAAATGCTGGACGTCACCCAGAAGATCCTGGCAGAGGGCTCCGGTACCTACTACGCGGTCGTCACGGCAAAGAAGAAGCCGTCCGGCGCGACCTCGTACGCGAGCGCGTGGGGCAAGGAGACCATTGATTCCGATTCCATCTCCCTGATCAAGAAGACCCGCGCCGCGACAGCCGCGGAGACCAAGACGACCACCGTTTCCGAAAACGCGGTGACCGGCCTGGCCGGCGGGCCCGGTGTCAGCGCGGGCGGCACAGCGGCAGCGGACAGCACGGCGGCAGCAGGCAGCACAGCGGCAGCAGGCAGCACGGCGGCAGCAGGCAGCACGACGGCAGCAGGGGCGTCCTCCGGCGTCGTCATGGGCGAGGGTGACGGCTGGTTCACCTACGACAACGGCACCTGGGGCTACAGATTCAACAACGGCACCGCCGGCGCGACCGGCTGGTGGGAGATCGGCGGTCTCTGGTACTACTTCGATGAGAGCGGCGTCATGGCAGCGTCCCGGTGGATCCAAAGCGCAGCGGATCCCGCAGCATGGTACTATGTCGGCCAGAACGGCGACATGCTCGTGAACACCGTGACCCCGGACGGCTACACGGTCGACGCGAACGGCGTCTGGAAGCAGTGATCCCGCGGCGCCGGCGGAACGCCTTCCCGGCACCTTAAGAAACAGGAAACAGGCATGACGGAATTCTTATGTCATGCCTGTTTATTTGTAATAAAAACGTAAGCGCAATGCGCTTTGTTTTTGTCCGCGATTCATGTAATATGATGGCGTAAGGATCATAAGTCGTCCGGAACAGAGCATTCCCGGATGATCCTGCAATATATGATCACGATCAATTACGTTTATCAGTAAGGAGGACCCATCAATGAAAAAATACAGCATTCTGAAGAAAGCGGCCCCGTTCCTTCTCACCGCGGCCATGATGCTCGGCATCGCGGCACCTGCGTTCGCAGCGTCGAAGGAGCAGGTCGACGGCATCACCCTGGAGGTCAGCTATGAGCTTTCCAACGGGATGTCCAAGAGCGACATCGACATTTCCTGCGACGACGAGGAGGTTTCCTCCGTCACCGTCTCTTCCGTCACGAACAACGAGTACGGCAAGAAGCCGAAGGTCACGCTGAAGGTCAAGGCGGACAGCGACTATTCCTTCAAGATCTCTTCCGGCGCCAACAAGTACACCTTCTCCAAGAACAACATCTCCCTTTCCGGAGACGAGGCGACACTGACGAAGTGCACGGTAAGCTCTTCCTCCCTGAGCCTCACGCTGACCCTTCCGAAGATCGGGAGCACCGACGACTCCGCGCTGGACATCGGGGATGTTTCCTGGACGGATGAGGAGGACGGAACTGTCGAGTGGGATCAGGCGGACGATGCCGACAAGTACGAGGTCAAGCTTCTCCGCGGCTCTTCCACGAAGGAGACCATCACCACCTCTTCCACCTCCTACAACTTCCGCAGCGTGATCCGCTCGAACGGCAAGGGCACCTACCGTGTCAAGGTCAGGGCCGTGGCCGGCACCTACAAGGGCGACTGGACTGAGTCCGACGACTTCGATGTCGATGAGGACGTCCTCGAGGATCTCGGCGGCAAGAGCAGCTCCTCCGGCTCCTCCGGTTCCGGTTCCTCCGGTTCCTACAACCCGGGCTCCGGCACCTCGAAGGGCGCATGGCTCAAGGATTCCTACGGCTGGTGGTACTGCAACGCGGACCGTTCCTACACCACCAACAACTGGCAGCAGATCGACGGCTACTGGTACTACTTCAACGCGAACGGCTACATGGTCACCGGATGGCTCCAGAGCCCGTATTCCGGCCTCTGGTACTGGCTGAGCACCGATTCCGGCAGCTTCGGCAGGATGCTTACCAGCCAGTGGGTCGACAACGGCAAGTACTATGTCGACGGCTCCGGCGTGTGGACCGGCCAGACCAGATGATCAGACGTCGTACAGGATCATAACTAGTAAACTGTTTTTAAAATCATGAATTGCAGCCCATGACAGAAGGGACCGCGAAGCAGACGCTCCGCGGTCCCTGTTTTTATTCCTGTGATCCGGCTGTTCCGGACCGCGGCCCGCCCGTCACGGTCTTTTTCACCCGCTCCGGCCGATCCACCGGTCCCGGCTGTTTTTCACCCGTCCCAGCTCAGGCGGTGCAGCTCACCCTTTTCCGAAAGTCCCGGGAAGCCGTTCTGCCGCAGGGCCTCGAACAGGATGACCGAGACCGAGTTCGCGAGATTCAGGCTCCGCTCCCCCGGCAGCATGGGGATGCGCACGCACTGCTCCTCGTGCGCCTTCAGGATCTCCTCCGGGATCCCTGCGCTTTCCTTCCCGAACATGATGAAGGCATCCGGGCCGTATTTCACCTCCGCGTAGGTCCTGCGCGCCTTTGTCGTCGCGAGGAACAGCTGCGCGTCCGGATTCTTTTTCATGAAATCCTCAAAATCGTCATAAAGCCGGAGATCCACCCTGTGCCAGTAATCCATCCCGGCGCGCTTCACCGCGCGCTCCCCGATCTGGAAGCCCAGCGGATAGATCAAATGAAGACGTGCGCCGACCGCGACGCACGTCCTCCCGATATTTCCTGTATTTAACGGTATCTCCGGCTCAAGGAGAACCACGTTCAGCATGCGTTATTCCTTTCCGTCGAACCGCGCGACGAACCTTCCGATCCTGTCGAGCGCCTCCTTCAGCTGCTTCAGGGAATACGCGTAGGAAATGCGGATAAAGCCCTCGCCGCTTCCCCCGAACGCGTTGCCCGGGACCACCGCGACCTTCTCCTCCTTGAGGAGCGTCGTCGCGAAGTCCTCGCTCGACATGCCGAACCGGCTGATGTTCGGGAACACGTAGAACGCGCCCTCCGGCTCAAAGCAGGGGATGTCCATCTCCGCGAGGCGGCTCAGAACGAACCTGCGCCGCTGGTTGTAGGACTCGCGCATCTCGGCGACCGCCTCGTCGCAGTCGCGCAGAGCGGCGACGGCGGCGTACTGGCTCGTCGTCGGTGCGCACATGATGGCGTACTGGTGGACCTTCGTCATCTGCCTGATGACCGGGGCCGGGCCGCAGGCGTAGCCTAAGCGCCAGCCGGTCATCGCGTACGCCTTGGAGAACCCGTTGATCAGGATGGTGCGCTCCCGCATGCCCGGGATCTGCACGATGGAGGCAGGCTCCCTGCCGTTGTAGGTAAGCTCGGTGTAGATCTCGTCGGACACGACGAAGATGTCGTGCTTCATGATGACGTCCGCGACCGCCTTCAGCTCCTCGATCGTCATGATGGAGCCGGTGGGATTGTTCGGGAACGGCAGGACCACGAATTTTGTCTTCGGCGTGATCAGGGCCTCAAGGTCGTCCGGCATCAGCTTGAAGCGGTCCTTCTCCTTCAGCTCGAGGATCCTCGGGACGCCGTCCGCGAGACGCACGCACGGCTCATAGGAGACGTAGCTCGGCTGCGGGATGATGACCTCGTCCCCCGGGTCCAGCATGGCCCGGCACGCGAGGTCGATGCCCTCCGAACCGCCGACGGTCACGATGACCTCGGACGCGGGATCATAGGCCGCGCCGAAGCGGCGGTCCAGATACCTGCAGATCTCCTCGCGGAGCGGCATAAGGCCGGAGTTGCTGGTATAGAAGGTACGGCCCTGCTCGAGGGAATAGATGCCCTCCTCGCGGACCGACCACGGCGTGTCGAAATCCGGCTCGCCGACACCCAGGGAGATGGCACCCTCCATGGTATTCACGATGTCAAAAAACTTCCTGATCCCCGAGGGCTGCAGTGCCGCAGTCTTCGAGGAAATGATCTCATTAAAATCTCTCACGGTGTGATCAGCTGCCTTTCGTCGTGTTCTGTCTCATCAAAAACAGTGCCGTGGTCCTTGTACTTCTTAAGGACGAAGTGGGTCGCGGTGCTCTGGACAGAATCCAGGGGAGCAAGCTTGTCGGAAACGAACATGGCGACCTCACGCATGGTCTTTCCCTCAAGGATGACCGTAAAGTCATAGGCACCGCTCATGAGGTAGAGCGCCTCGACCTCGCTGTAGCGGTAAATGCGCTCGGCCAGCCGGTCAAAGCCCATGCCGCGCTGCGGTGTGACCTTCACCTCGATGAGGGCGGAGACCTTCTCGGTCCCTGTCTTGTCCCAGTTGATGAGGGTGTGGTAGCCGCAGATCACGTGTTCCTTTTCCATGTCTGCGATCTCGTTCGCGACATCGATCTCGGACTCTCCGAGAAGCTTCGCGAGGTCCGCGAGATCGATCCTGGAATTCTTCTCGATCACAGTGAGGATTTTTTCTCTCATTTCTTTTCTCCCTTGTCAGTTATGGTGCCCCCTGCATGCCGTCCCGCGCGGGCTCACATGCCGGGGACCTTCCGGAGCTCGTCCTGCTCCGGGCGGTTCAGATATTCTGTCTCCGTCTTGTCGATGATGACCTTGTCCTGCCCGCCGGTAAGATACCCGATCAGCGCGGCCGGCGTTCCCGCCGCGGCAAGCGCTTCCTCGAGCCTTTTCCCGTTTTCCGCGATGAGAAGGTCGCAGGCGGAAAACAGGCGGTAAGGGTCCAGCCTCAGCATCTCACAGAGCTCCACCGTCTCCCGCCGCAGCGGGATGTCCTTCAGCCGGAGGCGCACGCCGCAGCGCCGTTCCTTCGCCGCGGTGTAGACCGCAGCGAGGACGCCGCCCTCCGAAACGGGGTACACTTCTGAGGCGCCGGCCGCCCTGTAGGCCTCCGGCGAAAGCCGCCTGGTTTTCTCAATATGAAAACGTTCCGCCGCATCCGGGCGGAACATCCTCTCGATCTCTGCTCTTTTCCGCTCCGCGATCATAAGCATGCCGGCTTCGCCTGCGTAGCCGCAGAGGACCAGGTCCCTTGCTGTCATGTGCCCGTCAGTGCATCGCGCTGAGTCCTGCCGCGGCAACACCCATCACCATGCACGCGACGAGGATCACCGCGATGATCGTGGAAATGATCCGTCTGTTCCTGTTCATGATATGAAACTCCTTCCTGCACAGTCATAATTCCTACATAGTTTAAGACAGTTCAGTCTATTTCGCAAGCTGTTCGTCATGAAAGTCCGTCCGGGGCTTTGGCGCCGGCATGAGAAACGCGCCTCACACGCGGATCCGGACAGCCCCGTCGCCGGCCATGAGACTTGCGCCTCACACGCGGATCCGGATCTCCCGGCCGCTCTCCTCGTACTGGTAGTACCGGACGCCCGCGGCGTTCAGCATGCGCTTGCTCGCGCGCACCGCGGGAGTGTCCTTATACTTGTCCTCCCCGTAGATAATGGTCCTGATCCCGCTCTGGATGATCGCCTTCGCGCACTCGTTGCACGGGAACAGCGTGACATAGAGCTTGCTGCCCTCGAGGCTTCCGCCGCGGTAATTCAGGATCGCGTTCAGCTCGCTGTGGGTGGAATAGAAATACTTGGCGTTGTAGGGATCGTCCTTTTCATGCTCCTTGCCCCAGGGGAACTCGTCGTCCGAGCAGCCGCGCGGGAACCCGTTGTAGCCCATGGAAAGGATCTTGTTGTCATTGCTGACGATGCAGGCGCCGACCTGCGTGTTCGGGTCCTTGCTCCTGCGGCCCGCAAGATAGGCCACCGCCATGAAATATTCGTCCCAGCTGATGTAATCTTCGCGCTTTCCGCTCATTTGCTTCCTCCTGTCTCTGTTTCGGTGCCGTCCGAGGCAGTCACGATCCGGTGATGGCCGGCCGCCTTCATCATGCGGTTCATAATGGCAAGGCCGAGGTCGTCCGCGGAGAACGATTCGGAATAAATGACATCCACCCCGTCGTCGTCAAAGGCGCGGAGCACCGCGAACAGGTTGTGCGCGACCGACGCCTGGTCGGAGCGGGTGCCGATGCACTTGATGTCGCCGGTGTGGTACCTGCCGCGCGTTTCCTCCGTCGCTATGATCCCGACGCGCTTTCCCTCCGCGGCAGCCTCCGCGGCGTGCCTGCCGATCGTCCTTACGACCGCCTCCTGCGAGCCCTCCACCAGGATCATCTCCGCCCGCGGGGCGTAATGCCTGTATTTCATGCCCGGCGCCTTCGGGTGCATCCCGGGTGCCATGGGCTTTGTGAGCACCGGGTCCAGAAGCACCTCGCCCAGGACAGCCTCCAGCATGGGCAGCGTCACCGCGCCCGGCCGGAGCAGCATGGGCTTCTCCCCGGTCAGGTCCACGATCGTCGACTCCACGCCGACATCGACCGGACCTCCGTCAATGATCATCTCGATGCGCCCGTCCATATCCTCGATCACGTGCTTCGCCTCGGTGGGACTGGGCCGTCCCGAGGTGTTGGCGGACGGCGCCGCGACCGGCACGCCTGCCGCCCTGATCAGGGCCTGCGCGACCGGATCGCTCGGCATGCGCACGGCGACCGTCGGAAGGCCGCCGCTCGTCGTATCCGGGATCAGGCTGCTCTTCTCAAAGATGATCGTCATGGGGCCGGGCCAGTAGGCCGCCGCAAGCCGCTCCGCGGCCTCCGGGATGCACTTTACGAGCGGGGGGAGCTCCTCCATGCAGGAAATGTGTACGATCAGCGGGTTGTCGCTCGGCCGCCCCTTCGCGGCGTAGATCTTCGCCGACGCGGACGCGTCGAGCGCGTTGCCTCCAAGCCCGTACACCGTCTCGGTCGGGAACGCGACCAGTCCCCCGTTTCTTAAGATCTGCCCGGCCTCCCGGAAAAGCGAGGGCTGGAGCGCGTGACCTGTAACCTTCAGGATCTTTGTTTTCATGTTCTTTTACTGCCCGGGACAGAAGCCTCTGTTCCCGTTCCTCCTCTTTTTACCACATAAGTCCGGCGACCGTATCCCATACCTCCGCGGGCTCCGCCCCGAGCCGCCAGCAGGCGATCCCGGCCGTCCCGGCCTCCCGGACCGCGCTGATCCGTCTCTGCACGGACAGCACGTCCTCCATCCAGATGTACCTGGCCGTCCCGTCCGCTTCCTTAAGGCTGCCCGTAAACTGTCCGCAGTCAAGGTCCATGGTCAGGGGGACGTCATGCCGCGCGACCCAGTCCGCGGCGTTTTCCATGGTGATAGCCTCGCTCGTCACCGAGCCGTCCTCAGCCTCCGCCCAGATCCTCGTGTAGAACGGGATCCCGGCGATGAGCCGCTCCGCCGGCACCTCCTCAAGGCTCCGCGAAAGGCCGCTTTCAAAGAACCCCATGGAGGACGTGCTTCCCATGCTGTCCCCCGCGGTGTGCTCGTCGTAGCCCATATTGATCACATAATCACAGACAGTCCCGAGCTCCGCGCGGCCGTAATGCAGGTTAAAGGACGCAGGGTTCGGGACATCCGCGGAAAGGACCAGTCCCTTTTCGCGGCAGGAGACCGCGAGCTCGCGCACGAACTCGAGATACTGCGGCGCAGCGTCCGCCCTCAGGTATTCAAAATCCAGGTTGAAGCCGTCGAAGCCGTACGTTTCCGCGTCTGCCATGAGCGAAGCGATCAGCTTTTCCCGGACCGAGGTGCGCGAAAGAAGCGCGCCGAGCGTCACGCTCCCGTCAAAATTATCGATCAGCGCCCAGACCTCCATGCCGCGGGCGTGGGCTGCCGCGGTGTATTCCGCGGAAGCATAGCACTCGTACTCCCCGTCGTTCCCGCGAAGCGAGAACCAGGTAGGGGAGATCACGTTCAGCGGTGCGGCGTTCCGCACCGCGTTCTCAAAATAGGCGTTCGCCGCGCGGTTCGTGACCTGGTGCCAGCCGAGGACGATGGTCCCCTCCCGCGTTTCATGGGTCCAGCTTTCTGCCTCGAACGTGTTTATGTACGGCACCTCCTCCGCCTCCCGGAGCGTTTTCTTCTGAAGGTACCCCGTGAACCCGGACTCCGTCATGACGCGCTGCCAGTCCTCCCCGGTCGCCGCGCCCGGATGGTCCGGGATGATGCGGAGCTGTGCGCCCTTCGGAACATCGTCCACGACCAGTCCCTTCACCGACGGGCGGGTCCTTATGGCTGTCCTCTTCCTTGCCGCCGCGACCGTATCCGCCTCCGGCGGGTCCGAAAGAAAGATCCTGCTTACGTCGCCCTCATCCGTCCCCTTCGCGAAGACCTCCGCGCGGATGCCGGTGTACGTTTCGATCAGCGGAAGCGACAGGTACAGCCCTTCGGTCCGCTCAAAAAACAGCGGAGTGCCGGCATCGTCCACGCTTCCGTCCTCCATCTTCACGATCCGGTCAGGGAGCGTATAAAGAAGCAGCTTCTCCTCATCATCCCGGTAGAATCGGGGGTTGATGTTCGCAAGGACCCAGTCCGCCGGCAGGTAGCAGGTCCCGCCCTCCATGAGCGCCTCCGCGTCCTGCAGCTCGTAATTATACATGACCGCCGCGCGGTCCTCAGGCACGCCAAAAAGCTCCGTGCCGGCGACGCGGGCGCGGTTCGGGCCGAATACGCTGTAAAGCTTGAAACCGCAGTACCCCAGGCCGCTGAGGACCAGGAGCATTAAGAGGACGATGATCCCGCCCCCGGAACGCTTCTTCTTTCTTCTGCTTCGCATGCTAAAAGGGGCCTCCGTTCAGAGTCCCCTATAGTATAACATATTCCTGCTTCGTTCCGCTGAAAATAAGGTTTCGGGAAGCCCGGATATGCAGGTCCGGCAGCGCTCCCCTTTTCTGGTCCGCGGGCGGCATCATCTTCCTTCCATGGAGGACCGTTTTCAGCCGTGACACATCAACGTACCGTCCGCTTTGTTTCCGGCAGGTGCTCCTTCCCGCACGTTCTGAATACAGCGCTCCGGCGCCTCCTGCGGTGCGCGTCCTTACTGCTTTTCCCGGCTGCCGTCCGCCGCGCGCATGGCCTTTCCTCTTATAAAGGGAAAGCCTCCTGCCTGCGGCCGGTGACCCGGCGGTTCCCGGCACCGCTGCCTGCTCCCGTGCGCTGCCCGTGCGCGGAGCCGCCCCTGCCTGGGCGTTTTCAGAGATGGATCAGATGGTCCTGACGAATGGGACCTGGTCGTCATGCTGCGTCTGCAGTGTTTCTTCGTGCTGTCCGGCAGCTCTCATTCTGCCGTCCTGAAAGAATATTATGGATCACAGGGATCCGGTTTCATATGGAAAGCTCTGGAGATCCAGAAACTGAAGCCCGCGTGGGCGGGACTCTGAAGAATGGTTTCCGGGGCATGCCCGGAACGATCGGATAAGAATGCTTTGATATGGTTTTGATTTACGTCCTGTACGGATCATTTACGCGTTTGTCGGGGGACAATATCCGCTGTGCGTAATCGCGCCTCCTTTCTCCATCTCTGGACATAATTTTAGCCCCGGAGGACCGGGGCTGCAATGGCGGGTTTCAAAACCGTACGATATATCATACAACCAGAAGAACTGCCGTTTCCGGACGGGCGGGAAGGCTGCTGTTTCCGGCTGCCCGGAAAAACTCCGTCATCTGTCTGCCGTCACGGGATCGATCAGATGGACTACGCCGTCCCGCGAGACGTTCAGGACATGCGGCTCCCCGGAGACGGCACGGATCAGCTCCGCCATCTCCTCAGCGCTTAAGGAGCGCGCTGCGGAAAGGGCGTACATATGGAAGCTCCGGTAGTCATAGACGACCGAAAGCGTATATTTCCCGAGGAGCTCCTGCATCATCCCGTCCGTCATGTCCTGGTCCACGCTCACGATGATCACGCGGTCCGAGTACTCTTCCCCGGTGACCGGGTCCCTGATGATCCCCCTTTCCGCGCGGACCGGCTCTCCTTGCGCGGGACCTGAAGAGGCAGTCTCCTCCGGGACCGTGCCTGCGGAAATCGTTTCTTCAGGGACCGTACCTGCGGAGGCAGTCTCTTCCGGGACCGAAGACTCCGTCACGGCAGTCCGCGAGGCGCACGCGCCCCTCTTTATGATCGTCGCCGCGTTCACCGCGGCAGTCACCGTCAGCGACACAAGCGCCGCAAGCACCAGGACCCCTCTCAGCTTCCTCCAGGGCATAGGCTCATTCTCCTTTGGCCGGATATTTTCAGCCATGGGGACAGTCCCCATGGCCGAATCTGGTTTCATTATAAGGCAGGAGGGCGGCGCCTGCAAAGCTTAATCCTGAAGGCCGCTGGACCGCAGGACCTCCATCCTGTTCTTCCTTAATATCTCATTCACGTCGAGGACGGAGCCCGGGCGGGTATTGAAGCAGGTCATGATCAGCGCGTCCCGCGGGTCCCTGGCGTAAAGCCGGTTCATCCTGCAAAGCTCCAGCGCCCGCTGGGTCTCTGCCACGGTGAACCGCGCGGCATAGCAGATCCGCAGGATCACGTCCCTCTGCCGGGTGGTCTTCTCCTCGGTCAGGAGCTTGTACCCGTAGCCCATGGAGATATCCGCCTTAACGAACACGTCCTGCTTCTGCAGGCCCTTTTCCTTCAGCTTTTCACTCATATATTTCATGAACGGCCGGTCCTCTGACAGCGTTTCCCCGCTGTTTTCCTTTAAATAACCGCCGATCCCGTCCGGGTGCGTTTTCTCAAGGAGCTTTTCCAGCTCTCCCGTGTCCTTTTTGTACATGGCATTCTTTCTCTGCTATAATCAACAGGTAGTAATATGTGAAGAGGTGCGCAGCTGATGTTTGACCAGGAGCTTCCGGTCTCCTACTATGAGGAGATCTCACAGCTGAATAAGGAGCATCACGTCTCGGTCGTCCGGCACCGCGAGACGGGGCGGATCTGCGTAAAAAAGGTCCTGTCCGTCTATGACCCCGAGGTCTACGCCGCGCTGTTCCGCCGCCCGGTAAAGCAGGTCCCGCGGATCTACGCGCTCTACGAGGACAGGGGGACGCTGACGGTCATCGAGGAATACATTTCCGGCGACTCCCTCGAGGAGGTCCTCTCGCTCTGCGGTCCCCTGCCGGAGGACGAGGTCATCCGCATCGCGGTCCAGCTGTGCCGGATCCTTGCCGGGCTTCATTCCTTCGACCCGCCGATCATCCACCGCGACATAAAGCCCTCCAACATCATTCTCACGGAGGACGGCCAGGTCGTGCTGCTTGACATGAACGCGGCGAAATTCATGCACCCGGACAGGCCGTCCGATACGCGGCAGCTCGGCACTCCCGGCTTCGCCGCGCCGGAGCAGTACGGCTTCGGGAGCTCCACCACCGCGACGGATCTCTATGCGGTCGGCGTGCTCATGGACCTCCTGCTGACCGGAACGCCCGGGGAGACCGCGGAAGACATAAGCCCCGCCCTGAAAAAGCTCATCCGGCGCAGCAGGGCCCTGGACCCGGCACAGCGCCTTAGCGACGCGTCAGAGCTTGCCCGCGTGCTTTCATTGCTTCCCGTAAGGCCCGGTCCCAGGGAGACCTTCCGCCTGAAAAGCTGTCCCGTCTGCGGAAAACGTCTTCCCGCCCGGGAGCTTCTCTGCCCGGACTGCGGCCATGCCTTTGAAATGCAGGAGGCCTCCTCCGGGGCTCCCGTCCCCGGAAGCGCTTCCCCGGAAGGCAGCGTCTCCGGAGGAAATATGGACGGAACGCGGCCGATGCTCCCGAAGGCAGCGGCAGCCGCCGCGCTTCTGTTCATCGTCCCCGCCGTCCTGTACCTTGCCCTTTCCCGGAAGCCCTCCGGGGCCGTCGCAGATCACTCTGCGGGGGGGCCGGCTCCGGCGGCTTCCGTTGAGACCTCTGCAGAGGCCTCCGCAACACGCTCCTCTGAAGACGAAGCCGCACAGGCCTCTGCGGAAAGCCTGCCCGCAGCGCCGCTCCCAGCGCAGATCCCTGAGGGGCTTCCCGGCTCCTACGAGGGAGAAGGCGGCAGCGGCCTTACCCTCTGCGCGGACGGCACAGCCATATATTATCACGCGGACGATGTCTACAGCGAGCCGGCGGATCCGTGGACCTTTGAGGACGGCCGTCTGAGCATCACCCTCTCGAAGCTCCACTGTGTCATCACCGCGGATGTCGCAGATGATGACTTTTCACGGCTGGTCTTCCGTTCGGAAAGCGGCAACTGGGACGAGGAGGCCTTCACAAAGCTCCCGGAGGAAAACCCGGAGTACCTGGAAAGCGCCCTCCGCTCCTTCGACGCGGCGGTCACCGTGCTTCCGGACGGGCAGATGTCGCTCACCTTTGGCGGGGTCCGGTTTACGGTCCCGAAGCACTATCTGGATCTCCCGGACTCGTTCAGCGGCGACATGGACACTGTGATCCTCACCGACGTGGATACGGACACCGTTTATTATGGAAACCTCCTGTTCCATAACGCGGACTTCAGGTATACCGACACCCTCGACGCGCGCCTCAACTTCTCCGGCTTCGCGAAGGAATTCCTGTACAGCTTCTATTATGACGTCCGCCTTACGGATGTAAAGGAGGAAACCATCGCGGGGTCGCGGGCATTGACCGCCAGATTCACCGGCGAGACCAACAACGGCTTCAGCGGGGCCACCGGCATGTACATGGAGGGGATCGTCGCCTTTCTCTTAAGTGAGGACAGCGAAAAGGTCCTCCGCCTCTGCTTTTCCCAGACCTCGGACAGTGAGACCGACCGCATGGAGGAATTGGAACAGATCCTGTACGGCGCCGTCCGCGCTTCGGATTAGGTCCAGTGTAGCGCATAAAATACCGCTTTTCTCCCACCGCTGCGGTGGAAATCATGCGCAGGATGCTGTCAGGCAGCTTGCGCCGCGGCGCGCAAGTCCCGCAGGCGGGACTTGAACTTAAACAGAAGTACGGACCCCGCTGAGCCGGTTCTGTCCGGCCCGCTTCTTAAGAAGCGGGGTCTTCTCCCGCCGGGATAAACAGATGCAGTAATGTAGCACATTGCCAAAAAGCCGGTTTCGGTGTATAGTTGTCCCAAAGGTCAGAAGAAAGGAGGAGTGATTCCCATGAAAATCGAGCGCATCAACGATTCCCAGATCCGCTGCACCCTCTCCAATTTCGATCTCAGCGAACGGAACCTGAATCTCAGCGAGCTTGCCTACGGCAGTGAAAAGGCCCGCCGCCTGTTCCGTGAAATGGTACAGAAGGCCTCCCAGGAGGTTGGCTTTGAGGCGGAGGACATCCCGCTGATGGTAGAAGCGATCCCGCTCTCCAACGAGAGTGTTATGCTGGTCATCACGAAGGTGGATGACCCCGAGGAAATGGATACCAGATTTTCAAGATTCGCGCCGTCGCCGGAGGGTGAGTTCCCCGACCTGGCGATGGATCCCGCTGAGACCGGACTGGAGGGCGCCGCCGGCGTCAGCCCGATCCGGGGAAAGGAAGACCAGCCCGCCGCGAACCGCGTGCGCGTCTTCACCTTCGGGACCCTGGACCGCGTGATCGAGGCCGCGAAGGCAGTCACCGGGACCGGCTTCGGAAAAGACGCCCTGTACAAAAACCCGCAGACCGGGACCTATTTCCTGGTCCTGACGGAAAATGCCGGCGGAAGCGCGGAGTTCACGGCCGCCTGCAACACGCTGGCGGAATACGGGACCTACGCGCGCCAGAACTATTCCAGCGCTTCCTACTACAGCGAGCACTATGAAGTGATCCTGAAGGAGAACGCAATCGCTTCGCTGAAAAAGATCTGAACGGATGCAGCATCGGAAGACCAGGCCGTCCCGGGAAAAACCCCGGGGCGGCCTTCACCTTGCCCGGCAGTTAGCTTCAGCTAATTAGTTTAAGCTTACTATATTAGCATAGGCTAACCGGTTTTACAAGATTGTTTTTCAAAAAAACCACAAGTTCCCTTGAATTTTAAATGTCGCTCGGTTACAATAAAACCGACCAAAAATAATAATTTTTCTCTTTTAAGGAGGATACATCATGGCACGTAAGATTTCTGATGCTTGTGTTAGCTGCGGTACCTGTGCAGGTGCATGCCCGGTCGGCGCTATCGCTCCTGGCGATTCCCAGTATGTGATCGACGAGGCTGCTTGCATCGATTGCGGCGCATGCGAGGGTGAGTGCCCGGTCGGCGCTATCGCTGAGGCTTAATTCCACACCATAAACAGTCTGTCAAAGCCCCTGAAGCATTTGCTCCAGGGGCTGAATTTTTTTGAAGGGATACGAACGGTGCCAGACTCGGGACGCCTCCGGCGGCTGCGTTTGGCTCAATGAGCACGGTGCCAGACTCGGGACGCCTCCGGCGTCCCTCGTTTGGGGGCTTCGCCCCCTATAGAAAGAAGGAAGGACAGCATCCCCCGCTTGCAAGCAATCGGGGACCGCTGTCCTTCTTTTTTTCTGCACCGTGCTCAGTGAGCCAAGTTTACGAACCGGGTCGTATCGGGTTTCCAGAGGAGGGTGATGGTTCCGATGGGGCCGTTTCTTTGTTTGGCGATGATCACCTCGGCCTCGTTCGGATGCTCGGTATCCTTATTATAATAGTCGTCTCTGTACAGGAACATGACGACGTCGGCGTCCTGCTCTATGGCTCCGGACTCACGGAGGTCCGAAAGCATGGGCCGGTGGTCCGGCCTTGTCTCGCAGGCGCGGGACAGCTGCGAGAGCGACACGACGGGGCACTCCATCTCACGCGCAAGCGCCTTCAGGCTCCGGGAGATCTCGGAGATCTCCTGCTGCCGGTTGTCGTTCCCCTTCCCGCTGCCGCTCATCAGCTGCAGGTAGTCGATGATGATCATGTCGAGCCCCGCCTCCAGCTTGCGCTTCCGGCACTTGCTGCGGAGCTCCGTCACCGTGATGCCCGGCGTATCGTCGATGAGAAGGTTCGTCGTCGAGGAGACGCGGACCGCTGCCTCCAGGAGCTGCTCAAAATCCGACGGCGTCAGGTTCCCCGTGCGGAGCTTCTGCGCGTCGATCCCGGATTCCATGGAAAGAAGGCGGTTTACCAGCTGCTCCTTGCTCATCTCGAGCGAGAAGATCATGCAGGACAGGCCTTTTTTGATCGCCGCGTGCTCCACCATGTTCAGGACGAACGCCGTCTTGCCCATGGAAGGCCTTGCCGCGATCAGCACAAGGTCCGAGGGCTGCATGCCGCTGGTCCTCGTGTCGAGGTCGATGAAGCCTGTCGGGACGCCTGTCACGGGCGCGCCCGAAAGGTACGCCTTCTGGATCCGCTCCATGACGTTCACCGTCACCTGGTCGATCGGCGTGAACTCCGCCGCCCCGCGCGTCTGGAGCACCCGGAAGATCTTCTCCTCCGTCTCCGCAAGGACCGAATCCATGTCGTCCTTGTCCGCGTAGCAGGTGTTCGCGATGTCCTCGTTCACCTTGATCAGGCGGCGCTTCACCGCCTTTTCATGCACGATCTGCGCGTAGGCCTTGATGTTCGCCGACGTCGGGACATTTTCCACGATGCCCCGGATAAAATCAAGGCTCGTCACCTCCGGAGGAACGTCCTTCTCCTTCAGCCTCTCCTGTACCGTGACCAGGTCGACCGGCTTTCCCTCGTTGAAAAGCTCACCCATGCACTCAAAGAGGGCGCCGTACTGACGCGAATAAAAATCGTCGGGGGAGCAGATATCAAGCGCTGCTCCCACGGCGTCCTTATCGATCAGCATGGCGCCGAGCACGGACTGCTCCGCGTCAAGATTATGCGGCAGGACCCGCTTTAAGAGGTTCTCATCAGCCATAAGCCTTATGCCTCCGCTGCCTTACCGGGCTCAGGCCTCTCTGACACTTACCGTCAGCTTTGCCTGCACTTCCTTGTGGAGCTTCACCGCCACCTCATGGACCCCGAAGGCCTTGATCGCCTCCGGGAGGACGATCTTCTTCTTGTCGATCTCGATCCCCTTCTGGCTCTTCACGGCCTCCGCGATCTCCTTCGTGGAGACGGAGCCGTAGGTCTTGCCGTTCTCGCCGCCCTTGATCCGGACCGTCACGCTGCCGTCCTCCAGCTTCGCGGCGACAGCCTTGGCCTCCGCGAGCTGCTCCGCGGCGACCTTCTCCTCATTTGCCTTCTTCAGCTTCAACGTATTCAGGTTCTCAGCGGTCGCCGGCGCGCCGAGCTTTTTCGGGAGGAGGAAATTCCTCGCGTAGCCCTCCGACACCTCGACCAGCGTGCCCTTCTTTCCGAGGGCCTTCACATCCTGAAGCAGTACGATCTTCATGCGATTTCTCCTTTTTCAATCATTTCATCCAGCACTTCCCTGACGCGGGCCTGTGCCTCCTCCACCGTCACGCCCTTCAGCTGGGCACCGGCAATGGTCCGGTGTCCGCCTCCGCCGAGCTTCTCCATCATGACCTGGACGTTGACCTCGTCGATGGACCGGGCGCTCACGTAGATCAGCCCGTTGTACTCCGTAAAGACGATGCTCGCCTTGATGCCCACGATGTCAAGAAGGTCGTTCGCCGCCTGCGCGCCGACGATGGTCGGGCTTTCAAGCCCCTCCGCCGGGCAGCAGCTGATCGCGAAGCTCTCCCTGTAGATCTCGGCGTTGTGGATGGCGTCCGCCTTTGCCCTGTAGTCCTCGATCTTCTCGCGGAACAGCTTGCGCACCCTGGTGACATCAGCCCCGTTCCTTCTTAAGAAGGCAGCCGCCTCGAAGGTCCGGACGCCGGTCTGGTTCAGGAAGTTGTGGGTATCGATCACGATGCCCGCGTACATGGCATCCGCCTCCACAGCCCGGATCTTGATGTCGTCGGAAATGTACTGGACGATCTCCGAGACCATCTCGCAGGCGCTCGAGGCGTACGTCTCGACGTAGGAAAGCTGCGCGTTCCGTATGGAATCCGAGCTCTGGCGGTGATGGTCCAGGACGACCGTGGTCTTCGCCGCGTCAAGCAGCGCCGGCGCCTCGACGATGCCCGGCCGGTTCGTGTCGACGACCACCAGCACCGAGGTATCGTCCATCCTCTCAAGGGCCTGCGCCTCGCTGATGAAGAGGTCCTCCGGATAGTCGTTCCCGCGGAAGCGGTTCATCATGGGACGGACAGAGGAGTTCACGTTCGATACGATGATATGCGCCTTCTTGTCCATGGTCACCGCGATGCGCCAGATGCCGATCGCCGCGCCGAGCGCGTCGATGTCAAGCAGCTTGTGGCCCATGATGAAGAGCGTGTCCTTGGTCTCGATCAGCTCCCTGAACGCGTGCGCCTTGACGCGCGCCTTGACGCGGGTGGTCTTCTCCTGCGAATTTGACTTTCCGCCGAAGTAGAGGATGTTCTCATGGTCCTTGACGACCGCCTGGTCGCCGCCCCGCCCGAGCGCCATGTCCATGGCCTGCCGCGCGAACTCCATGCTGTCCGTATAATCGCCGCCGCTGTCGCCGATGCCGACGGACAGCGTGACGCGCATCTCGTTCCCGATATTGACGGTCTTCACCTGCTCAAGGAGGTCGAACTGCCGGTCCTCGAGCTCGTCCAGGTACTTCCTCGTCATGACGAAAACGTACTTGTCCTTCTCGAGCTTGCGGATGATGGCCTTCATGCCGTCGAAATACCGGACGATCTTCCTGTCGATCATGGCAGCGAGGAGCGATCTCCGCACCTCCTCCATGCTTTCCATGGCTTCCTCGTAGTTGTCAAGATACACGAGTCCCGCCACCAGGCGCGTCTCGATGAGCTCGTCCTTCAGCGTGAGGACTTCCGTCTCGTCGTAAAGGTAAAGCGCGAAGATCCGGTCCGTCGCCTCCCCTGTGCGGAGCACCCGGACGCGGAAGCGCTTTTCGTCGAGCGCGACGTGATAGTCCTCCGCCTCCCCGATCTTCGCGAGCTCCTCGGGGCGGATCTCCGGGAACAGGTCGGCGATGTTCTTCGGCGCGATCTTCATCTCCTTGAACAGCGCCTTCATCGACTTGTTCTGCCACGCGAAGCTTCCCGAGCGGTCCAGGAACGCGTACGGGACGTCGAGATCGTCCGACAGGCGCTTCTGCAGCGCGTCCGTCGAGACAGCGTAGGTCACCATGGCGCGGACGATGTTCCTGCGCGCCGTGACGTACAGGTGTATGCAGAATGCCGCGATGACCAGCGCGAACACGGCCGTGACGGCGCCCGCCCGCCTGCTGCACGCGAAGGCTCCCGCGGCGGCACACACGGAAAGGACCGCAGGGACAAGCGGCCAGCGCAGATACGCCTTCAGCTGCTCCTGGGCTTTTTTGTCTTCTTTCATTGTTCTTCTCCTGATGAACCTTAGAATCCGGCCTTATCAGTGCGCATTAATACAAGCATTATACCATAGTTGCCGATTTTATGTTATATTAAGACCATGTCTAAAGCGAATGAAAAAACGAATGTCTGCCGTCTTCTGAGCGCGAAGAAGGTCAGCTTCAACGAATACACGTATCCCCCTGAGGAAGCCCTGAGCGGCGTGGAGGTCGCCGAATATCTTCACCAGGATCCGGCGCGTGTGTTCAAGACGCTTGTCACCGTCGCGAAAAGCGGGCAGCACTATGTTTTCGTCATCCCTGCCGCCGAGGAGCTGGACCTTAAAAAGGCAGCCGCCGCGGTCGGGGAAAAGTCCATCGAAATGCTGAAGTCAAAGGACCTTCTCGGCCTCACCGGGTACATCCACGGAGGATGCTCCCCGATCGGCATGAAGAAGTTCTTCCGTACGACCTTGCATGAAAGCGCGCTGGACCTCCCGTCGGTCTTCGTGTCCGCGGGAAAGCGCGGGTACCAGGTGGAGCTCACCACGGACGCCCTCGCGAAGATGATCCCCTTCGGAACAGCGGATCTCATACGGTCATGACACGCGCGGCAGGAGGATATGCCGTCATGGCAAAAAGCAGGAAAAAAAAGAAAAGGCGGACGCATCCCTTCATCACCTTCCTGAAGGCGGTCCTTCTCATCCTGATGCTCACATGCTTCGGCGCGGGCAGCTATGTCCTTTACAAGATCTATCCCCAGCTGAAGGACATCCGCGAGAACGCCATGGAGACCTACAACCACATGGACGAGGCGGACTTCCGCCTTGTCAGCGACACGGAGATCTTCGACAAGGACGGCAATAAGATCGGCGTGATCAACGCCGGCCACTACGTCTACCTCCCCTTCGACGAGATCGGGGACAACCTCATCAACGCCTACATCGACCAGGAGGACCGCCGGTTCTATTCACACAACGGCATCGACTACCAGGCGCTGATCCGCGCGGCCTGGTCCTACATCAAGAACCGCCGCGTCACGCAGGGCGGCTCCACCATCACCCAGCAGGTCATCAAGAATACCTACCTCACGCAGGAGCGCACCTTCGAGCGCAAGCTTACGGAGATCATGATCGCTCCCGAGCTCGAGCGGAAGTTCGGCAAGGAAAAGATCCTGGAGTTCTACTGCAACGGGAACTTTTACGCGCACGGCTGCTACGGCGTTGAGGCCGCGAGCCAGTACTACTTCGCGAAGCACGCGAAGGAGCTCGAGGTCTGGGAGGCCGCGGTCCTGGTCGGCATAAGCAACCGGCCGGCGAGCTACGACCCGATCAACCACCCGGACGCCTCGAAAAAGAAGCGCAACGAGATCCTGAACAGCATGTACGAGTGCGGCCACCTCACCGAGGCGGAGCTTAAGGAGTACCGCGAGATGCCGCTCGGCGTGATCACGGAGCATGCCTCCGGGGCGCCCGAGAACTACCAGACGAGCTACGCGATCCACTGCGCGGCCCTGGAGCTTTTGAAGAACGACGGCTTCTCCTTCGAGTACACCTTCGCGTCAAAGGACGCCTACAGCACCTACCAGGCGCGCTACAAGGAAGCCTACGCCCAGAAGACCGAGAGCATCCGGAGCGGCGGCTACCGGATCTACACCACGCTTGACAGCGCAATGCAGGAACAGCTCCAGGCGCGGATCGACGAGGCGCTGGACGCCCGCTCGGACGAGGTCCAGGAGAACGGAAAATTCGCCATGCAGGGCGCGGGCGCCATCGTCGACAACCGGACGAACCAGGTCGTCGCGATCGTCGGCGGGCGCGGCACGGCGGACGAATACAACCGCGGCTTCCTTTCCACCCGGCAGCCCGGCTCCTCCATCAAGCCGCTCCTTGACTACGGTCCCGCATTCGAGACCGGGTACTTCTATCCCTCCTACATTATCGAGGACCACGAGTTCGAGGGCGGCCCGTCCAACTCGGGCGGAAGCTACCGCGGATACCTTTCCATCCGCGAGGCCCTGAACCGGTCGCTGAACACCGTCGCGTGGCAGCTCCTCGAGCGGGTCGGCATCCGGAACGGCCTTGCCTACCTCGGGAAAATGAACTTCTCCTCCCTTTCCTGGCAGGACAATACCGCGATGGCCGTCTCGATCGGCGGCTTTACCTACGGCACGCGCGTCGTCGAGATGGCGAAGGGCTACTCGACGCTCGCGAACTACGGGACCTATGACGACCGTACCTGCATCACCGGCATCATCCTCGACAAGACCGGGGAGGACCTGTTCACCACCGCCCCGCGGAGGACGCAGGTGTTCACGGAAGGCACCGCCTACATCCTCACGGACGTGCTGAAGGGCACCATGGACCGTTCTTACGGCACCGGGCGCGGCCTCGACATCGACGGCCAGCAGGCCGCGGGCAAGACCGGCACCGCGAATGATTCCAAGGACACCTGGTTCTGCGGCTACACAAGGTACTACTCCACGGCCATCTGGGTCGGCTACGATACGCCCAGGCCCATGCCGGGGATCTTCGGCGCGACCGTCGCCGGAAAGATCTGGAAGGAGATCATGACGGACATCCACGAGGGCCTGCCGGAATATGACTGGGAGCAGCCCGCGACGGTCATCGAGTCCTACGTCGACTACGACACCGGCCTTAAGGTGAATTACAGAAGCGGCGTGCGCGACCTCTTCAACACCGCCGTCAATCCTTCCGCCCGCGAGGTCTATGAGGCGGAGCAGGGCACCACGGAATACAACAAGGAAGACCGCTGGCGCCGTATGGCTGAGACAGCCACACAGCCGCCGGTCACGGAGACCGCCCCGCCGACGGAGACCGAGCCGGAATATGTGCATGAGACCGGCATCCACGGCGGCCCGGGCGTGCTGGTCCCGCGGACCACGCAGGCACCGGAGGAAACGCTCCCGCCGGCGCCTCCTGAAACAGCCGTGATCGAGGCGCCCCAGCCCGCGCCCGCTCCCGAGCCCCCGCCCGCGGAGCCCATTCCGGCAGATCCCGTTCCCGCGGAGCCTGTCCCGGCGACCGTAGGGCCGGCACCTGCCCCCTGACGGCGGTCCCCGGCACAAAGAAAAAATATCCCCCGGGAAACCTTTGATCCGGATCATCAAAGGTTTCCCGGGGGATCTTATTTCATGCCCAGGCGTTCAGCAGTTCCTTATTTCATGAGGGACGCCAGCACGCCGAGAAGCTGCGTGCCGTCGATCTGCTCCTTCTTCGCGGTCGTTTCCGCAGCCATGAGCGCCGGGACCTCCGCCTGGGAGGCGCTCCCGAACATGGCCATGATATCGGAAAAGTCCAGTCCGTCGGACAAATCGATCTGGTTTTTCTTTTTCTTCTTTTTCGCCGTCGTCAGCGTCGCCGCGGCAAGGCCGGAAAGCAGCGCCGGAGCGATCGCCTTCAGGATCATGCCGACCTGGTCCGAGTTGAGCCCGCTCTCATCCGCCAGGGAGTTCACGACTGAGTCGTTCTTCTTCCCGAGGATATGCTTCAGGATCTTCTCGCCGTCGTCCCTGTCCGCCTCGTTGATCTGCTCCGCGAGGGTGGTCGTCTGCTTATGCTGCCCCAGCGCGCCGAGAAGCGAAAGCGCGCCCGCCTCGGAGGAGGCGTTCTTCGTCATCGCCTTCAGGAGGATCGGGACCGCGAGGATCAGGAGCTTTTTGATCTGCGCGTCAGACCCGCCCGACTGGTGGGAAAGCGTGTTCACGGAGGAGGATGACGTCATCGCGCCAAGTAACAGATTCAGTAAACTGCTCATAGGATACTCCTTTCCTGGTTCCGGTACGGGCCCGGGGCCCCTGAAAAAATACATCTGCTGAATCCATTATAGCCCCGCGTTTTTTGGACGGCAAGGGGCGCGGTGTTCACTTTTCAAAAGGAGCGGCATGCCGCGCTTATTTTTTCACAGGCATCCGCATGAGCGCGTGATGCAGGTCGCCGGAGATGTAGAAGGCCCCGAGGACCATCAGGATCTGCGGGAACAGGGTGCCGCCGAGAAGGGAAAGGACCACCACGACCGGGAGCTTTGAGCTCACATAGCGCCGGATCACCATCACGAGGGCGATGAGTCCGAAGATCTGGAGATAAAGGGAGCAGCAGATCGCCGCGGTCTGGAACGCCGCGAGCGCCGTCTCCCCGGCCCCGGAAGCGCCCATCAGGATAGTGCCGAAGGTACAGAAGATGAAGGCGGCAGCCCCGCTCCACTTCGGCGGATAGTACTCGGACATCTGCTTCGGCTTCTCCACATCGAAGCGGAGCCGCTTCAGGATCAGGAGGCTCAGCTGGAAGATGATGAAGCCCTGGAGGAGCCCCATGAAGACCATCGAGATCACGAACATGCGCTTAAGATAATCCAGCGTGAAGAGCTCCGTCGGGATGACAGCGTCCGGATTTTTCGCGCTGACCCATTCCGTCGCCTTCTGCATGGACGCCTGCATCTCCCGCACCTCTGCCCCGATGTCGTATCCGAAGACGGACGCGAGCGCGAAGGTGCTGACCACGTTCAGCACGGCGGAGAGCAGCATGACAAGGACCAGCGTCTTCGTCATATCCGCCTTTTTATGGATGCAGGTGCCGAACACCAGGCCAAGCAGGGCCTCCGACACCGCGTAGAAGATCGTGGTGAAGGTCCCGAACAGCACGGAAAAGAAGACCATGCCCGCAAATACGCCGAGGCTCGGCTTCCATCCGAATCTGGAGGCGTACGCCGTCATGGGGATGGGAAGTATATACATGAACGTCTCCTCGAACATGCCGCCGGTCTGGCGGTTCATGAGGAGGATGATCGCGAAGATCGCGAGGATCATCGCGCCGAGTGTGATCTGAAGATTTCTGGACTTCATAAATGCTCCTTGCATCTCGCGGCACTGCCGCCCATTGTACGTCAGCCGTCAAATGCCCTCCCGGGCAGGCACGGCAGTCACCTTCCGGCCTTACCGCGCAAAAAAACAGAGTCCCCGGGCACGCAAGCGCGCGGGAACTCTGTTTTATTCTGCATGCGTGGCCTGATCAGTCGACCTGGTACGGAAGCAGCGCGATATGGCGTGCCCTCTTGATCGCAACGGTCAGCGCTCTCTGGTGCTTCGCGCAGTTGCCGGTGATGCGGCGCGGAAGGATCTTTCCTCTCTCGGAGATGTACTTCCTCAGCGTTGCGGTATCCTTATAATCGATGGGCTTCGCATTCTGCGCGCAGAACACACAGACCTTTCTCCTTCTGCGCATGCCGCCCGGTCTTCTGGTCCTCTGACCCTCGGGTCTTTCACTCTTATTAAAAGGCATGGTATTGTCCCCCTTTTTACGGATGGTTGGCTTAGTTGAACGGGAGTCCTTCGTCCTCGACTCCGTCCGGAATGTTCATGAACCCCTCCGGTTCAGCGTTCTGCGGAGACGGCTTTGCGCTGCCGCTGTAGCCTCCGCCCTGGTAGCCCTGGTTCGACGGGGCGCTGTTCGAAGCATAGCCCTGGTTCGAATAACCGCCCTGGCCCGGCATGGTGGATGCTGAACCCTTGCTGTCTGCAAACTCCTGGTCATCCAGGATCACTTCGGTCGTATAAACTTTCTGTCCATCTCTGTTGGTATAGCTGCCGGTCTGGATCCTGCCGGATACCAGGACGCGCATGCCCTGCCTGAAGTACTTCTCGGCGAACTCGCCGGCCTTGTCAAAGGCTACGCAGGGAATGAAATCCGCTGTCTGCTGGTCGCCGTTCTGGTTCCTCCTGCCGCGCCTGTCTACCGCAAGCGTGTAGCGGGCGATGGCAATGGAGCGCTCACCGCTGGAATACCTGACTTCCGGATCCCTCGTCAACCTGCCCATCAAAATGACTCTGTTCATACAATCACTCTTTCTGATTATTCCGCTTCGTCTGCAACGATCAGATACCTGACGACCGGCTCATAGATACGAATCTCAGATTCGACATGATTCGGGCACGCTGTATCCTCGGACTCGAACTTGATGAAGTAATAGAAACCCTCTTTCATCTTCTGGATGTCATAGGCGAATCTCTTCTTACCCCAGTCGTCGACGTTCGTGACAACACCGTTGTACCGGGTGATATAACCCTGCACCTTCTCCAGTGCTGCCGCCTTCGCGTCTTCTTCGAGCTTTCCGTTGAGAACAAGCGTTAATTCGTATTTGTTCATCTGCTCTTATCCTCCTTTTGGTCTCCGGCCTCCGGTTCAGCTCCGGAAGCAAGGAAAATGTGTCACGGAATAATATTTTATACTAAGCCTTCCGTTTTTGCAAGGAGTATTTAAAGGAAACTTTCTCCCTCCGCCGGCTTTCTTCCGCTCGTGTCGAGCCCGCGGAGATTCTTCTCCACCAGCGTCCGCCGGATCATTACCTGATGCCCGCAGCCCAGGCACTTCAAGCGGAAATCCTGCCCGATCCGGAGCACCCCCCAGGTATACGACCCGCAGGGATGCGGCTTCTTCATCTTTACGACGTCTCCGACCTGTATGTCCATACGCGCCTCAGTCCCCGGCCGGTCCCTGCCCCGGGTCAGCGCCGCTCTCCGCGGCCTGGTCCTTCAGCCTGCCGGTCTCCTGCTCCAACAGCGCGCACCCGCCTGCTTCTGACGGAAGCTCCTTCTGCTGCACCAGGTACTTTCTCGCGTATCCGACAGGGAAGTAGCTCAGCTTTGCCTTCCTCAGGCCCTCCAGGCCGACATCGTCCTCCCGGTTGATCAGGCTGACGTCCGGGAACTCGTTGACCAGGAAATCGCGGTTGATGGCCTGGTAGAGCCCGTTGATCTCCGGGTTCGCCTTCTCGATGTGGATGACCGCCATGTCCTCCGCGGCATTGTAGCTGCCGATCGAGAACGCCTCAAGCCTTCCGTCGATAAAAATGCCGCCCATCTTCGCCTCGATGATCTCGAGGTTTCTTAAGATCTCGTGGATCCCCTCCACCTCGGGGTCAAGGTGCTGCTCCACGTTCTCGCCCTTGCTGCTGCGCCAGCGGTCAAGGAAGCGGAACACCTCCCCGCGGTCGGCAGGCGTCAGGGCGCGGTACTCGTAGCGGCCCTCATACTCCTTCACGAAGCTGTTGTAGTGGTTCTTCTTTTTATGAAGCTTCCTCCCCGCAAGCGTGCGAAGCGCCTCGCCGTCGTAGAGGTAATCCTTGAAATCCTCCTCCTCGCGGACCGTATAGCGCGCGGGGTCAAGGCCGAGCGTACGGATAGCCTCCTCGTCCGCGAGCTTGATGACCAGCGGCTTTCGGAGGACCTTGTTAAAATAGCACTCCATCAGTCCGAAGCAGCACGGCAGGTTTTCGTCCGAGCAGAGCGGCATGCCCGCAAAGGGCTCCTCCTCCGTCCCGTAAAGCCAGAGGAGGCCGATCTCCCGCCCCTCATATTTCAGGACTGCCGCGCGCGCGTTGTAGAATCCGCTCCAGAGAAAGCTCTCAAGCGGAACGCTGTCCGCCGTCCTGTTCGGACGGAGGTTATAAAACTTCGCAAAACGCTTCAGGTCCTCTGCCTCAAGCGCCTTGAACTGAAAATCCAATCCTTCTGACATATAGATCCTTTTTGACACTTTCCCCGCTCAGGCGTGCGGCGCGGTGCCCCTTACGGCCTCCGCGTCCGGTAGTTCCTCCGCCGAGCGGCTTTGAAGCTCCAAACTTACCATACGGAGGATCAGCGCTTTCTCATCCTCCTTAAGCACCCGGAACGCCTGCGCCTTCCCCCAGAGAGAGATCTCCCGCTCTTCCGACACGGGCCGCGCGCTTTCCAGCCCTTCCGAAGCGATCTCGGCGTTCCGCTCCCGCGCGGCCAGCAGCCGGTCCCGGAGCGCGATCGCGGCGAATTTATGCGTGGTAATGTCCCTCGCGCGGGGGAACAGGTCCTTCAGGATCCGTTCCTCCCAGTCCATCTCCGCCTGCCCGAAGCGGTACATCCGCTTAAGATACAGCCTGCGCTTCCGTTCCTGCTCCTCTTTCGTCTCAAAACCGAGCCACTTCGCGAAACTCATGGTTCAGGCAAGTTCCTTTCCGCTGAGCATGGTATATGCTTCCTTGTACTTCGCGATGGTCTTGTCGATGACGTCCTGCGGCAGGTTGAAATCGCTGTCCGGGTTCGCCTTCAGCCAGTCGCGCACGAACTGCTTGTCGAAGGACGGCTGGCTCTTTCCGGGCTCGTAGCCCTCGACCGGCCAGAAGCGGCTGGAATCCGGCGTCAGCATCTCGTCGCCGATCAGCACGTTCCCGTTCTCGTCAAGGCCGAACTCGAACTTCGTGTCGGCGATGATGATCCCGCGGGTCAGCGCGTAGTCGGCGCACTTCTTGTAAATGGCCAGCGTGTAGTCGCGGATCTTTGTCGCGTACTCCTCGCCGTGTCCCGGGAACGCCTTCTCAAGGACCTCCACGCAGCGGTCGTAGTCGATGTTTTCGTCATGGTCGCCAAGCTCCGCCTTGGTGCTCGGGGTGAAGATCGGCTCAGGAAGCTTGTCGCACTCCTTCAGGCCCTCCGGAAGCCGGATCCCGCAGACGGTGCCGTTCTTCTTGTAGCTCTCCCAGCCGCTTCCCGTGATATAGCCGCGGACGATGCACTCGATCGGGATCATGGTCAGCTTCTTGCAGAGCATGCTGTTGCCGTCAAACCTCTCCTGGCGGAAGAACTCTGGCATATCCTTCACGTCGGTGCTGATCATATGGTTCGGGCAGATGTCCGACGTGAGGTCGAACCAGAACCTGGACATCTGGGTAAGGACCGCGCCCTTTTTCGTGATCCTGTTCTTAAGGATGTAGTCGAACGCGGAGATGCGGTCGGTCGCGACCATGATCAGATTGTCGCCGATGTCATAGATCTCGCGCACTTTTCCTTCTTTTACGGGCCTGAATTCCTGCATGTGTTTTCTCCTTCTTGCTGAATGCCTGTGAACTACCCTCTAAAGGTGTTTTTTATTATACTGCAAATCCCGTCTCATTGACAGAAAAATCAGAAGGCGCGGTATCCGCGCCTGTCCCGCCGCCCGGAATCATTGAAAGAATAAAAAAAGAGACCCCCGCGTTGCCGGCGTCCTGCGAAAGTCCCTTTCATACCCCACCCTGTAATAATCTATCAGTTCAGTGATCCTGCGGATCCACTGACTAAGGTCTTATTACTTCACTGATCCATTACTGGACAGCAGTGACATTGACCGCCTGCGGTCCTCTGTTGCCTTCAGCAACATCGAAAGTAACCTTCTGGCCATCCTCAAGGGTCTTGTAGCCTTCTGCGTTGATGCCGGAGAAGTGAACGAAGATCTCGCTCTTGTCAGCATCGTCCGTGATGAATCCGTATCCCTTAGTTGCGTTGAACCACTTAACTGTTCCGTTATGCATTTCCCTGCCTCCATAAAAATGAAAAATATGTCCTGAGTCCCGTAAACTAAAAAACACATACCCCGCAAGCCATGGATGGAACTGCATGACTTACAAAATATGTGAATCAAAGCCCACTCGACTACAAAGGGAGTATACCAAACAGTCCCAATGATGTCAATCAATGTTGACAGTAAAACCCAATAATCTGCAAAAATCTATGTGCAATTACACAACAATGTATTAATTCAGAAAACCTTCGTTCCTGCGTTTTACCGATACTCGCACATCCCCTGGCGCGTAAGATTTACATAATCAAACAGGTTATGATATGATAAAAAGAAGATCCGCAGAAAGAAGATCCGAAGGGCATCATCAAAGGAGTGAGGGACGTGGACAACCAGCAGAACCGCGCGCAGCGCGTAAGAAAGAAGGGACTCAGCAGGCGCAACCGGAGAGCGCTCCGGAACCGCATGATCCTGCGGGTCTCGATCCTTGTTATCCTCATGTTCCTCTCGTTCGTGATCCTGTCCTCCATAAGCGGCGGAGACCCGCCCGAGGCGGTCGCGACGACCGCGGAAGGCACCCCGGCAGGGGCCCTCGCTTCCGCCGGCGGCACGGAGCCCGCGGAGGAGACCCCGGCCCCCGCGGACGGGGACACTGTCCCCGCGGAGGAGGAGCCCACAGGGGAGGTCCTGTCGGACGATGCTCCCGGCCCGCAGGATTCCGTCGATTCCTCCCTTCCGGACCATGCGGAGGTCGCGGGCTTCTTTAAAGGCTACGAGCCGGCGCGCACCGCCGCGACGGCGCAGATCGTCTCAGAAAACGTCCAGAGCAGCTACGCCGTCCTCATAAACGCGGACGACGGCACCGTGACCGCGGACCGGGGCGGCGACACCCGGATCCCGCCCGCGTCCATGACGAAGATCCTCACGCTTCTCGTCGCCGCGGAGCACGTCACGAACCTTGACGATACCTTCACCATGACGATCGACATCACGGACTACGCCTACAAAAACGACTCGAGCATCGCAGGCTTCTCTGTCGGCGAGGCCGTCACCGTGCGGGACCTCATGTACGGGACCATCCTCCCGTCCGGCGCCGACGCCGCGGTCGGGCTCGCGACCTATGTGGCGGGCTCCCACGAAGCCTTTGTCGGCATGATGAACGACAAGCTCGCGGAGCTCGGGCTTTCCGACACCGCGCATTTCACGAACTGCGTCGGGCTCTATGACGCGGAGCACTACTGCACGCTGACGGACATGGCCATGATCATGAAGGCGGCCGCGGAGAACGACCTCTGCCGCCAGATCCTCTCGGAGCACGTCTGGACCACGGCTTCCACGCCGGAGCACCCGGAGGGGATCATCCTTTCCAACTGGTTCCTCCGCAGGATCGAGGACAAGGACACGCACGGCCTGGTCCGCTGCGCGAAGACCGGCTTCGTGAAGGAGTCCGGGAACTGCGCCGCGAGCTACCAGATCTCGAACGACGGCGGCCACTACATCTGCGTGACCGCGAACGCCCACAGCGCGTGGCGCTGCATCTACGACCACGTCGCGGTATACGACCTCTATACGAAATAACGGACGGGACAGGATAAGGGGCGGGGCAAAACAACAGACGGGACGGAACGACGGACGGGACGGAACGACGGGCGGGACGGGACGACAGACCGGACGGAACGACGGGCGGGACGGCCGCATCGGCACGCAGGAAACGAAGAAGGGCTGCCGGCGAAAGCAGGTGTTTTTTTACCTCGCTTAAGCCGGCAGCCCTTTCTTAAGTTTTCTGCCCAGGCAAGTTTTCTGCCCAGGCAAGTTTTCTGCCCGGCAAGTTTTCTGCCCGGGTCCCTCCGGTTTTCCCGTTCAGTCCGCGGCCGCCGTCCCGAGGAGCCCGAGCTCCGCGGCGTGCGGCTTCATCCCTTCGATACAGATGGCGGCGACGTCCCGCACCTCCATGCCGAGCATGCCGCAGCCCTTCTCGATGACCTCGCGGTCGCATTTCGCGGCAAACTTCCTGTTCTTGTACTTCTTCATAAAGCTCGGGACCTCGAGGTCCGTGAGGCCTGTCGGCCGCATCCTGGCGCAGGCCTGGATGATGCCGGTCAGCTCATCGACCGTGTAGAGGCTCTTTTCCATGTTCGTGACCGGCACGATGTCATTCCTGTGCCCGTACCCGTGCGAAAGGATCGCCCGGACGTCCTCCGGATCCACGCCGGCCGCGAGAAGCTCCTTCTCCGTGTGCTCAAGATGCTCCTCCGGATACTTCTGGTAATCATAGTCATGAAGATATCCGACTGCCTCCCAGTGCTCCTTGTCCTCCCCGAAGTGCTCCGCCATGGCGCCCATCGCGTAGCTTACGTTCAGGGAGTGCAGGACCAGCGATTCCTCGGTCACCATCTGCGCATTCAGCTCCTTCGCGCGCGCAAGTGTCAGCATATGAATACTCCTTCCCGGCGCCCTTCCGGCGCCCATCGTCCTATATTCCTCTATTCTCCGAAATGAATGGCGCGGATCTCCGGGTGCTCGAGCGCGAAGGCGGCCACCTTGTCCGCCGTCATGATTCCCTTTGTCTTAAGCTTGATCTCCGCGCGGATCAGGCCCTCCTTGTCCCTCCGGATCCTGGTGTCCAGGTTCACCGTGCCCCATTCCTCGAGCTTCTTCCGGATGAGGTCCTGGACCGCCGGGTCATCCACAAAGGTGATCTCCAGCGCCTCGTCGCTGTACTGGTCGCCGCCGATGGTAAACCTGTGCGTAAAGTACTGGAGCAGCAGGATGAAAATGGTAGACGCCAGCCCGATGAGGTAAAGCCCCGCGCCGACCGCCATGCCAATCCCCGAGACCGCCCATATGCCTGCAGCGGTGGTCAGGCCCTTGGTCGTGTTCCTGCTGTCGCGGTAGATGATCCCGACACCGAGGAAGGACACGCCGCTGACGATCTGCGCCGCGATCCTGGAAGGATCCGCCCCGCGGACGCCCTCGACCAGGAAGGCTCCTCCCGCCTCGAGATCCGTAAAGCCGTACTTTGAGATGATCATAAGCACCGCTGCCGTGCAGGCGACCATGCTGTGCGTGCGCACGCCGGCACCCTTGAAGCGCCGGCTCCGCTCATACCCGACGAGGACGCCGCAGAAGGTCGCGAGGACGATCCTCAGGAAAAGCGCTGCCTCAAACGGCAGGGGGATATCAGTACTGCTTGCGATATAGTTCATAGCCGATCTCCTTGAGGTATTCCGGAACAAAGCGCAGATTCGTCCTGATCACATCCCGCACCGCGCTGTCCAGCTCGCTGAACGGGACCATTTCCGGCGAGAGCTTCAGGTCCGGATCCTTCTTCTTGCCGTAGCGCCAGCCGTCCTGCATCTTGTCGCGCATCCACCGCTCGTGCTCCCACTCGGAAAGCTCCTCGAGGAGGGGGCCGTAAAGCTCCGTGATCGTATCCGCCGCGCCCGGACGGACCGGACGGAGGCCGATATCCTCGGTCAGCGACATGAGCCGCTCGCCGAGATACCGGATCTGGGACCGGTGGCCCTCCTTGTAGAATTCGTCAAGCTCATTCCACTCGGCCATCTCCGGCTCCTTCCGGATCTCCTCAAGCTGCGCTTCGTCCGCGCCAAGGCGGACCGCCTCCGCGAGATGCCGCTCCCTGTATTTCAGGTGCTGGATCTGCGCGTACTTTTCGACAGCATCGCCCATGATCTGCTCGAACGCAAGCTTCCGCCGGAAATCCTGCACGTCAAGATGGATATCCAGCTGCTCGTCGACCGGCAGCGAGGACGGCGTAAAGCGGTCCACGTCGGAAAGACGGCTCATGGCAAGGATGAATTCGAGCGAACGCGACCCGTGGCGGTACTCCGATACGCTGAGAAGCGCGGACAGGAGGCTCTTGGAGATATTCGTCCAGCCCATGTCCTCGTGGTAGATGCCGGGCGCGCGGCGGATAATGAGCTCCCTGAGAAGAAGCGCGCGCCGGATCAGCGAGCTCCGGTCTGTGACGCAGGTCGGGTTCGGCCCCTTGATGTTCAGGATGCCCTTAAGCCGGCTTACGAAATCCGTTCCCTTGACCTTGCGGAACTGGAGATTCTCCTCCTCTGTCTTCGGAAGGAACTCCTGGAAGGAGGATGCCGTAGCGCCAGCGAACACGAATACCGCGCCGCCGACCTTGCACACACGGCCGTTCAGCGTGTATTCGCCGTCCTGCATGGGCGCAAGGAAATATTTCAGCCATCCGCGGGGGACTCCCGCGGCCTCCGAGTCGAACTCATCGAAAAAGACGAGCGGGATGGAGTCGCGGTCGCGGCGCAGGGCCTCTCCGAGCGCCTCGAAAAGCTCCGCCGGCTCCGCGTACTGGGAAAGATTCAGCGACGTGACGGAGAATCGTCCGCAGGATCTCGCGATCTGCTTTACACCGAAGGATTTCCCCGCGCCGGGAGGACCGAACACGGCAACCGAAAGCGGCTGCGGCGCCTCGTCCCCGGACACGTGATCGTACTGGTAGATGTAGTCCTCAAACAGCGCGCGGATGGTATGGTAATTCTCGATCTCCTCCTTGTCGACGGTCGCCATGCTGCCGTAACGGCAGACCGGGACGTGGGAAAACAGCTCCTCCGTCCCTCCGATCACGATCCGTTCCGCCACAGCGAGATATCGTCCGGGCTGCTTTTTGCAGTATTCATCAAGGATGGACAGCGGGGCGATGCCGGACACCAGCGTGCGGAGGCTCCGGTTCGGAAGGACCAGGCGGCACACGGTGCCGGCCTTCTCGTCCTTCAGGAGCTGCTTCAGGACCGGATACAGCGGGGCATCCGGCGCCAGGGTCAGCTTCTCCCCGTGACCCGGTGTGAAGAGAAGCTCCCATCTCCCGTTCTCCCGGATCAGCGCGCCCTCCTCGTTCAGGCAGATCACCATTTCCGGGCGGTCTCTCAGCGGGCTCAGCGCGTCGTTCGTCGCGAGCTGCAGAAGGAACTCGTCCACTGTGCGCTCGTAGGAGATGCGCCGCGTGATGGCAAAATCAAGCTCGCGCAGATGCTGCATCTGCAGCATCGGGACCTTGTCCGCGTCAAAGGCCGTGGAAAGCGGCCTGCCAGGTTCATATGTCTGATAAGCTGACTGTGATCTCAAAACTGATCAACACCTCCTCATATAATCAAGCCATTTTTGTTGAAAATCCAAGATTTTTCACTTGGTATATCTCAGTCAGAAGAGCCTGTGTTATGGATTTTTCATAGCATCAGGTGCTGAAATAGTAGTTGA
>Ga0129307_1000829_pt1 | contig 41494 bp, 34 predicted proteins | sample P1105metagenome_FD_94437 | JGI IMG/M metagenome (GOLD analysis project Ga0129307, IMG submission 94437) | Capybara group fecal microbial communities from Wisconsin, USA - P1105 metagenome | ecosystem: Host-associated > Mammals > Digestive system > Large intestine > Fecal | place: USA: Wisconsin...
CGCAAGGTATTTTATCAGGGAAATCATAAAAACCCTACCGGTGACGACAGGGTTGGACATTTCGGCAAAAGTTCCGGAGTGCTCCAAGAGAAGCACCTGCACCTTGTCTACGTTAATTAGCCTAAATGCGGCATTGGCGGTATAGCACCGTCGTTGCTGAGTTCTGGCTGTATGGTAGAAAGGCGGTCCGGGGACTAAATCCCTGGAAGCACGCGACTTAAGTCGTGTGAGGCTTCACTCTATGCGAAGTGGTCCTGCTGATTTTCCATGTCCGGCAGCAGGTCACCGACTGGATTGCTGCAGGACTCTTCAGCCTGTATATCGGGTATGACATTTATCGCTTGCAGCAGTATCCGAAGACGCTCGACAATGCTGTGGACTCTGCCCTGGATATCTATATGGACATTGCCAATCTGTTCATTCGGATTCTGTCCATTCTGGGCGACTCCAGGAGCAGCAACAGCAGCAAGAGCTGAGAATTTTTGCATCCACCGGGCCGGCTTTGTGCCGGCCCTTTTTTGCATGCCGGAGGAGGCCGGGCGGGATAGCTCCCGGAACGGCTTCAGGAGACTGCAGGAGCAGACAGAAAAACTTTTCTCTATTTCTCTGTTTTTTTCACTGTCATCTCTTTTTTTCGTGCGTAAGAATATATGTCACAGGGAACACAGCAACCTGTAAGACCAAAACAGAAAACATGAACTGAAAAAAAGGAGATTCATTCAATGAAGAAAATTGCAGCCGTTATTATGACCATGATCCTGATGACGCTCTCTGTCACCTCACTTGCCGTCGGCAAAGGCCTGACCATCGATGAAGCCAAGCAGAAAGCGCTGGAGTATCTGGGACTCAATGACAAGGAAGTCACCTGCACCAAAGCCTATATGGACTGGGAAGACGGACGGAAGATCTATGAGCTCGAATTCTTCTGCAACGGTACGGAATATGAAATGGACATGGATGTTGTGACCGGTTCCATTACTCACCTGTCCAAGGAATACCACGGCAATTACAATCTCTATATCAACGGCGAATACTGCGGTGATTTTGATTATGACGATCATGATGATCACGATGACTGGGACGACCTGTTTGACTGGGACGATTAATGCATCCCTGCAGACCTATGGAAACATGCTCTGTGCACACTCGCGGCACAGAGTATTTTGATTTTGGAGGAGATAGGGCAGGGGAGCAAACTTCCCCGGAAGAGGCGGAAGGAAAAAGCCGGGGAATATGGAACACATACAACATCCCGACGGATGCGGGACGCCTCCGAGGGAGAAGCAATGAAGAGCGACGGAGAAACGCATGAAGACAAACAGGAAAAGGATTCTCATCATCTATACCGGTGGAACCATCGGCATGATCAGAACGGACAACGGTTACGCGCCGGAAAAGGAAAAGTTTCATCAGCTCCTTGACGACATCCCGGAGCTGAAAGCAGACGAGATGCCGTCATGGGACATGGTGGATATGGATCCGCTGCTGGACTCTTCCAATATTACGGTGCACGAATGGAATGCCATCGGTCAGCTCATCGCTCAGCAGTATGACCGCTACGATGGGTTTGTGGTGCTGCATGGAACCGATACCATGGCCTACACGGCGTCTGCCCTGTCCTTTACCCTCCGGAACAACCGCAAGCCGGTGATCCTGACCGGCTCCCAGATTCCTCTGTGTGAGATCCGAACGGATGCGCGGGATAATCTGATTACCGCCATGATGGTGGCCTCCGATGACCGCGTGCACGAGGTCTGCCTGTATTTCGGCGGAAAGCTGCTGAGGGGAAACCGGTCCATCAAGTATTCGGCCGATGACCTGATCGCCTTTGAGTCCCCGGATTTCCCGCCCCTGGCAGAGGCCGGCATTGAAATCCGGTATAATACCTCCCTGCTTCTGCCGCCGGGCGAGGGAGAATTCCGTCTTCAGATGCTCCAGAATGTGCCCATCGGCGTCATCAAGGTGTTCCCGGGCATTCAGTTTGAGCTGTTTGATTCCATTATGACCGAGAAACTGAAGGGAATCGTCATTGAGACCTTCGGCGCGGGCAATATTCCGGGCAATGCCGACATGCTGCTTCCGATCATCCGAAAAGCCAGTGAGAACGGAACCATCATCATTGTCTGCTCCCAGTGCCCGCACGGCACCGTGATGCTCGGCGCTTACGAGACAAGTGCTGCGCTCAAAAAGGCCGGTGCGGTCAGCGGGTATGACATTACGACGGAAGCTGCGGTGGCCAAGCTGTATTATCTTTTCAGCACCGGGCTTTCCGGGGATGAAATCCGAAAGCGGATGGAGCAGAATCTCCGGGGTGAGATCTCGGTGTGAGTCCCGGGCATGGCGCAGCAGAAAAACACCGGGAGCTGCAGGAATGAACATAGGAGGTGGATCCTGGTTGGAATCCATTCCACTGATTACGCGGGACCGGAGCTTCTACCAGTCCCTTATCCATCTGGCGGTTCCGGTGGCACTGCAGAACCTGATCACCTTTGCAGTCGGGTTTGCGGACAATCTCATGGTCGGCAAGCTGGGGGATGCCGCGATTTCCGGCGTCTATATCGCCAGCCAGATCCAGACGCTGGTGCAGCTGTTTTCCGGCGGCATCGAAGGCGCCATCCTGATCCTCTCGGCGCAGTACTGGGGAAAAGGTGATCTGCGCGCGATCCGCCGGATTGCGGCGATCGGGATCCATTTTTCCATTCTCTTCGGGCTTCTCCTGACCGCGGTCTGTTCCGTCATTCCGGGGACGGTCATCTCTCTTTTCACTGCAGACGCGGAAGTGGTTTCGGATGGCGTGGCCTACCTGCGCATTGTCTGTCTGTCCTATGTGTTTTTCTGCATGACGCAGGCGCTGATTGCGGCCATGCGGTCTGTGGAAGCGGCCAGGATCGGCATGGCGGTTTCGGGGATCTCGCTGCTTGTCAATGTGTTCCTCAATTATGGCATGATTTTCGGCCGGTTCGGGTTCCCGCAGATGGGCATTCACGGTGCAGCCCTGGCCACCCTCATTGCGCGCATCACAGAGACGATCGTCATGCTTTTCTATGTCTTCCGCATGGATCACCGGCTTTCCCTTGCACCGGGGGATCTTTTGAAGACGGACCGGACACTGCGCCGCGACTTTCTGCGCTACGGCCTCCCGGTTGTGGGCGGTCAGGTGATCTGGAGCGTCAATATGATGGGCAATTCAGTGATTCTGGGGCACTACGGCCAGCAGGTGATTGCGGCGGCGAGCATTGCCAATACCCTGCATACGCTCGCCTATGTCGCCATGAACGGCATGTCCTCTGCGGTGGGGATTGTGACGGGCAAGACGGTCGGCGCGGGAAAAATCCGCCTGATGAAGGAGTATGCCAGGACCACGCAGATTCTCTTTCTTGCGCTGGGGCTTCTGACCGGACTTGTCATGGCCGTCCTTCGGGGATGGTTTATCGGGCTGTACCAGGGCGTCACGGAGCAGACAGCGGCCTACGCGTGGCAGTTCTGCACGGTGCTGTGCGTGACCTTTGTGGGGACCTGCTATCAGGCGGCGTGTCTCTTCGGACTGGTCAAGTCTGGCGGGGACATCGGGTTTGTCTTTAAAAACGACACGATCTTTGTTCTGTTTGTCGTTCTGCCCTCAGCCATCCTGGCCTCGCATTTTGGCGCACCGCCATGGGTGGTTTTCGCGTGTCTGAAGTGCGACCAGATTTTCAAGTGCATTGTGGCCTTCTTTAAGATCAACAGTTTTAACTGGATGAAGAACCTGACGCGGGAGGCATCCGGTGAACAGGAAACAAAGTAACGTCTCCAGAAGCAGAAACTGCGGGAACTCCTCCCGGGCTTCTGCTTTTTGCTTTGGCAGAAAGAAGCAGAACAGGAAAAAAAGATTTTTTCTCTTTTCATGGAACTATCCGGATGCCCATGCGTCCAAAGGAGTGAAACCAATGGAAACGAACATCTGGAAGGAGATACTGCATATGAAAAGGATAAGAAAAATGATTTCCCTGGTTCTGGCTGCCGTGATGCTGTTCACTCTTCTGCCTGTCTTTGCGGAAGAATCCCATAACGGCGTACCGGAGATCTTTGACGGAATCAGGCTGCTCCAGGAAGGCGACAGCGGGGAAGCGGTGAAGGCGCTGCAGACGCGGCTGCTGGAACTGAACTACAAGACTTCGGAAACCGACGGTATCTATGGAAAAGGGACGGCGGAAGCGGTGCTGCAGTTTCAGATGCGCAGCGGACTTCTGGAAACCGGCATCGCGGACCGCATCACCCTCGAAGCACTCTTTGCTCCGGATGCGCTCCCGGGAGTCACGGAGGAAACGCACTGGTATGACATGTTCACGGAAGTACTGACGGAAGATGCCTGGTATATGGAACCTGCCATGACCTCCATGCCATCCATGGCCCCAGGCAAAATGCTCGAAGGCGGCTATGTTCTTTCCGACACGGCCTGGTTCAATACGAACGAATACAGTGCATTCGGGGACAACCGCTTTCAGTCGACAGTGAGCCGTCCGCTTTCCACGTTTGCGGCAGAGGTGGACACCGCTTCCTATGCGCATCTGCGCCGGATCGTTCTCGAAGGCAGTGTGCCGCCTGCGGATGCTGTGCGTGTGGAAGAAATGCTGAATTATTTCCATTACAGCTATGCCGGACCGAAAGAGGGTGAACCGTTTGGCGTCACCATGGAAGTCGGGCCGTGCCCCTGGAATCCCCAGACGCAGCTTCTCCTCGTCGGGCTTCAGGCGGCAGAAGTGCAGGTCCCTGAAGCGGAAGGACAGAACCTGGTGTTTCTCATCGATACCTCGGGCAGCATGGAGGGCGCAGACCGTCTGGACCTGGTGAAACGGGCCTTCCTGCTTCTTCTCGACACCCTGCAGGCTGAGGATACCATCTCGATTGTGACCTATGCCTCCAGCGAGCGGGTGGTGCTCGAAGGCGTGAGCGCCGCGGAAAAGTCGCGCATCATGGATGCGATTTCAAACCTGTATGCCGGCGGATCGACCAACGGCGGGGCCGGCATTACCAGAGCCTATGAGGTGGCGGAAAAATACCTGATCCCGGGCGGCGTCAATCGGATTCTGCTGGCGACGGACGGTGACCTGAATGTCGGGGTGACCTCTGAGGGCGACCTGGCACGCCTGGTCATGGAGAAAAAGCAAAGCGGCGTCACCATGACCGTGATGGGCTTCGGGTATGGCAACTATAAGGACAACAAGATGGAAGCCCTTGCGCTCTACGGAGACGGAACCTACTGGTATATTGACACGATCCATGAAGCGAGGCGTGCCCTTGTGACCGAGGCCGGCGGACAGTTCAGGACGGTGGCAAAGGATGTCAAGATCCAGGTGGATTTCAATCCCGCCCGGATCAAGGGATACCGCCTGATCGGGTATGAGGACCACCTGCTGGAGGCGGAAGAATTTGCAGACGATACGGTGGACGGAGGCGAAATCGGCAGTGGGCACCGCGTGACGGCGCTCTATGAGATTGTGCCCGCAGACAGCACCTTTGAGGTTGCCCAGCCGGAAAGCAGATACACGATTTCGCAGGCGCAGGACAGCACAGAATGGCTGTGTGTGAACATCCGGGCCAAGGCACCCGGCAGCGAAAGCAGCACGCTCTATTCGTATCCGCTGACAGATGAAAGCGTCTCTCAGGGGGCCACAGAAAACCTGCGGTTTGCTTCGGCCGTCGCAGAGGTTGCGATGGTGCTCCGCGACAGCCCGTTCCGGGGAACGGCGAGCTATGAGGAAGCCATGGACATTCTGCGCGGTTGTGAAAGCGTGCTGGGGGACACCTTCAAGGAAGAATTCCTCTACCTTGTCAATCAGCTCTCGCGGATGGAATGACTTGGACCCAAAGAATCAAAAGGATGCGCGCATTTGCGCATCCTTTTTTACAACAGTAGATGGGACGGGAAAGGGCAGCCGGATTGTATGCCGGCTGCCCTGCATGGACCTTATTTGGCTTTGCACTTTTTGCGGTAGTTCAGATAGATCAGGGCAGCGCCTGCGAGGATGAGGGCGATGATCACACCGTCGACGATGTAGAAGGTGGTCTTCCACGGGGCTGCCTCAGCACCCTTGTGTTCGTCATCATAAATCCAGCTGCCGGAAGTGGTATACAGGATGTTCTTGGTGGCAGTGCGCATATACTGCACATTGGAAGCGGCAGACTTGTCGGTGACCTGGTTGGGACCTCCCGCATAAGTGGAGAGCATGGCGTCCACGCCGTTGGCCAGAGCCATATCGGCATTCATGAAGCCGTGACCGTTATTGCGGAAGAAGTCGCTGACGATGAACCCGCGGAAGCCCCATTCGCCGCGGAGAATGTCGTTGTTCAGGGCGCTGAGCTCGCCGACCCACTTGTTGCCCAGGAAAGCCCAGGATTCCATCATGGCGTTGGCGCCGTACTTTTTGACGGAGATTTCGAACGGCTTCAGGTAGATTTCGCGCATGGATTGTTCGGTCGCCCAGGCACAGACCATCTTGCCGTTGGAGTCATACATGGCAAAGTGCTTGACGGTGGAATACACGCCTTTTTCCATGGCACCGGCGACACCGCATCCGGCCATGATGCCGGCCAGGACGCCGTCCTCGGAGAAGTATTCATAATTGCGGGCGGTGAAGGCAGAACGATGGGTATTGACAGCCGGTGCATACCAGCCGGTGGAGCCCATTTCCTTGGCCATCTGGCCCATGGTCTGGCCCCAGGCGGTGGCCACCTGCTTGCTCCAGGTGCAGGCAATCACCACTTCGATCGGGAAACCGAGGGAACCGGCACCGGTGAAGTTGTTGTTAATGGCTGCAGGACCGTCCGAATCGATGTTCTGCACTTTTTTGATGGAGTCGATGGCGGGGGTCTGATAGCCGGCCAGGGCGATCAGGTTGCTCATTTCATCGACCGTCAGCTGATCGAGGAGTTTTTCCCATACCGGGTCATCATAGCTCTTGCTGCGCACATCGTAGATGGTCAGTTTGCCGGAGACGCCGGTGGCGGGCATCTGTGCATTCGGGTCGATATAGGCTTTGGGATCATAGTTGCTGTTGAGATGATATCCGTCGATATCCTTCTGGGACATTTCCGTATTGGCAGGAGCCGCAGTGGCTTCCTTCAGATTGGCGAAATGATCCGCACGGGAGAGGAAAACGACTTCGCCCTGCGCATCCTGCAGGCGGTTGACGGCGGCCTGGTGATCGCTGGTGCGGGGATTGCTCTCGTCGTAAACGACCGTCGTGTCCAGCGTATAGGTGCGCTGATCGAGGATGTTATGGGAGTTATTGTTGATGGAGAGCACATAGTCGCCCTTCTCCAGCACATAGCAGCCGTTCACCCTGTCATCATAGGAGGCCATCTCCTCGTTGAGGAAACGGAAGGACACGGTCTGGCTTTCACCGGGATTGAGCAGGCCGGTCTTTTCGAAGTCGAGCAGATTGGAGACGGATTTCTCGATGCCGCCGTTGGTGTAGGGCGGGTTGTAGAAGACCTGCACGGTATCGCGGCCGGCCTTGCTGCCGTTGTTGGTGACGGTGACATCAAAGCTGATTTCATTGCCGCTGACCTTCAGATCGCTCATGGTCTGCGTGAAGGATGTATAGCTCAGGCCGTAGCCGAAGGGGTACTGCACGACGCTGTCATAGTCGATGATGCCTTCCGCAGCGGCAGTCTCGAAGAACTTGTATCCGACGTAAATGTTTTCGTTGTAATTGATGAAGGACGGGGCATACTTGGTGGGCACGCCGGCATTCATGCCGTCCACGGTCAGGTCGCCCATATTGCTGTAATCGGTTTTTTCTGCATTGAGATAGTACGGGGCCTGGTCAATTTCATAGACGAAGGTATCGTTCGTGCGGCCGGAGGGGTTCACGGTGCCGTTGAGGATCTTGCCCAGCGCATTGAAGCCGACATTGCCGGGACCCGGGGCCCAGATGACGGACTTGATCTGGCTGTAGTTTTCCACCCATCCCATTTCCATGGCATAGGCTGAGTTCAGGACCACGATGACCTTGTCGAAGTTGGAGCAGGTGAGGGCAACCATGTCCTGTTCGGTGCGTGAGAGCTGCAGGTAATGTTCGCCGGGCTGGAAATCTTCATAGTCCCTGGAATTGTTGGTGTAGGTGGCCTTCGTCATATCCTGGGGAATATCATTGTGACCTTCGCCGGCATAGCGGGAAATCACGATCAGGGCCACATCCGAGAAGGCCTTGGCATTGCTGATCAGGCTGTCGGAATAGGTGGATGCCGGGGGTTCGGGAAGGTCCCATTTCTGGGCGGCCTCGATATTCATGGAGGCGCGGTTGGCGCAATAGGCTGTATAGAAATCAAGCAGTTCACTGTTGACCTGGTAGCCTGCGTTTTCAAGCCCCTTGCGGAGGCTGACCACCGGGAACAGGTCGTTGATGCCGCCAGAACCGGTGCCGCCGTAGGCGGGATTGGAGGACGCCCATCCGAAGAGGTTCAGTTTGGAAGTGTCGGAAAGCGGGAGGAAATCATCTCGGTTCTGCAGAAGAACGAAGCCCTGCGCTGCGACATCTTCTGCGACTTCTTCCGCTTTGGCCGTCGTTTCAGCAGAAACGGATCCGTTTCCCATGGCCATGCTGATGATGGCATACATCGGGTTCCAGATGATGGCGTTGACCAGAATGCACAGTGCGAGAAGCATTGCCATGACGGTTTCGCCGCGAATCAGGCCGCGCAGGGGCTTTCTGACCTTGCGCACGGCAAGGATGACCGCGACAGCGATGAGGACTACGGCCGCAATGCCGATCAGATAGGGCTTGCAGGTTTGGAGTACGCCGAGGACGTCTGACCAATCAACAGTTAACATGAGAGAGCCTCCTTCAGTTTGTGACGGTGTGTCCGGAATTGACATGGAAGAAAACTCCTGTACACCATGTCTGGACATAATATGCCAAGAATCCACCAAAAGAACAATGTCAGAATCCGGGAAAACAGCAAGTTCCTGACAGAAATGCAAAAGTGTTATGGACTTTTGGAGTTTTTTGACATATTGTTAAGAAACAGGCACGAAGGAAAGGATTTTGAAGAAGATGGCAGCATCGCGCAAAACAGACCGGCGGACCCTGTATACCCGGCAGGTCATCAAGGATGCCCTGCTGGAACTGCTCGGGAAGAATCCCTACGACCGAATCAATGTGACCATGCTCTGCAGGCAGGCGGAAATCAGCCGGGCCACATTCTACCTGCATTATGTGGATCTCAATGAAGTGCTCGATGAGGTTATCCGCGAAGCCCTGGAAATCGCCGAGCACAGCAGCTATCAGGACGATTATGCGTCCAAGCGTGCCATGCTGATGCGCACGCTGAAAAACGGTCCCGATGCGCTCAGGGGCAATGAAAAATATCTTTCTCCCTGCCAGCGCATTGCAGACCATCCCAAGTACCGGGTTCTGTTTCTGGATGACACGCTGGCGCACTATATTATTCATAAAATCTATCTGGCCGAACGGGATGCCAGCGTTCCGGCGATTGCCAAACAGTGCCGGATTTCTCAAAAGGATGCCGACCTGATGTTCATGTTTACGGTGTACGGTTTTTATTATGTCAACCGGAGCATGCGCTGGGAGAAAAATGACAACTGGTACAGAATGCAGTACCTGCTCAATCATGCCATTGAAAACGGGTTTGACTCGGTGGCTTCTCTTCCTGAGGATTTCAGAAAAGGCTGAGACGGCCCGCACCCCCCTCCCGGACAAAGCAGCGCAAACCTGCTGTCCCTCTGAATGCAAAAGAGAGGACGGCAGGTTTTTTGTGCATTTTCCAGGGCATATTGCCCCTCAAACAGTCCTGGCATAACCCCCAATATGGAGAATGGGATATACGAAATTTTTGCTCCCGGACAACGCGCATGCCGGAAGGAATCAGGAAAGAATTGTGGTATTGTTACATCAGCCAAAAAACGGCGCAGCATGCCGATCATAGACAATGGAGGAGGAAACAAGACGTGTCAGAGTACATCTCAAGCAGGGTAAACCGCAATTCCTACCCGAGTGAACTGAAGATCACCGATGTCCGCTTTACGGACATTGTGGGGGCACCGATGCACTGCACTCTGATGAAAATCTATACCAATCAGGGGATTGTCGGCCTCAGTGAAGTCCGCGACGGCGGAAACCGCGTATTTGCCGAGATGCTCAAGAGCCGTATTCTCGGAGAAAACCCGTGCAATGTGGAGAAGCTGTTCCGACGCATCAAACAGTTCGGCGGCCCGGCCCGCCAGGGCGGCGGTGTATGCGGTGTGGAAGTGGCGCTTTGGGACCTTGCCGGAAAAGCATACGGTGTCCCGGTCTATCAGATGCTGGGCGGCAAATACCGCGACAGGATCCGCTGCTATTGTGATACCGATGTGGAAGGCAAGCATACAGGACATGACATGGGTCTTGCCCTGAAAAAACGAATGGAGAAGGGATTCACCTTCCTCAAGATGGATCTGGGGCTGGGCGAACTCTTTGGGGAACCCGGTACCATCAACGCACCGCTGGGCATGATCCAGGAGATGCATGAGGTCTCCAGGAAAGCCTCGCAAGCTGCGACGGTGGAAGAGCGCAGATTCTGGCGCAACCGCAGCTATGATGACCAGAACATCCCGCATCCCTTTACCGGCATTCATCTGACGGAAAAAGGCTTTGATCAGCTCGAACAGTATGTCAAGGATGTCCGGGATGTGATCGGGTATGAAATCCCGCTGGCCATTGACCATTTCGGACACATCGGCGTGGAGGACTGCATCAAGCTTTGCCGGCGCCTTGAAAAATACAATATTGCGTGGGCGGAGGACATGATCCCGTGGCAGTATACAGACCAGTATGTCCGGCTGAGCGAAGCGACGACGGTCCCGATCTGCACAGGCGAGGATATCTATCTCGCGGAAGGCTTTGAACCGCTTCTTGAGAAGCGCGCTGTCTCTGTCATTCATCCGGATATCCTGAGCAGCGGCGGCATTCTGGAAAACAAGAAAATCGGCGACCTGGCCCAGCGCTACGGCGTGGCCATGGCCGTACACATGGCGGAAACCCCGGTCAGCGCACTGGCCTGCGTCCACAGCGTGGCGGCGACAGAGAACTTCTATGTTCTGGAAAACCATTCGGTGGATGTGCCGTGGTGGGATGATATCACGATCGGCAATCAGAAGCCGCTTGTGGACCATGGCTTTATCACGGTGCCGGATACACCGGGACTTGGCGTGGAAGATTACAACGATGAAGTGATCCGGGAACATCTGCATCCGGATTATCCGGAACTCTGGGCGGAAACCAGCCGGTGGGATGATGTCTATTCCCATGACCGTTTATGGAGCTGATGAAACACATGGAGAAACAAGGTGTCCTGATCACAGATCTCCGGACACGGGAGGCCCGGGAGGCATTTGAATACCTTGCAGGGCTTGGCTACGAAATGATTTCTGTCCCGGACGGAACATGTCTTTGGAATGAAACGGAACTGGAGGCGTGGGGGGAAACCCTGAAGCAGAACCTGTATGCGGTGATTCACCCCGCGCCGCCCCTTTTTCTCCGTCCGCTCTCGGAGCAGACGGAGGATGATTTCGCGAAGGCAGCAGACGACGGCATCCTTTCCGCGTTCTGTGTGACCAAGGTATTCGCCGGCATTTTCCGTGAACGAGGGGATGGCGTCATCATCTACCTCAACAGCATTCATGCCGAGAAACCGGTTGGACGCGGCAGTCTGTTCAGCATGGGCTGCGGGGCCGTCCAGATGCTGGCGCGTGAAGTCAACCAGGATTACGGAACACACGGTGTGCGGAGCTTCTTTGTGCAGCGCGGAATCTCTCAGTATGATCCGGACGGGAAGAGCGACATTTCCAACCTGTATTATGGTGTGGAAAAGCGGTATCCGGAGAGGAAAATGCCCGCTGCTGATGCACTCAACGGCCTGCTGGCGTTTCTTCTCACGCGCGGTGCGGCACCGCTCTCAGGAAGCGATCTGCGGGCAGACGGCGGGATGACCATGTATTACGGGGAACGCATTACCGAGGAACAGCTGCAGGAAATCCGCCGTCAGCAGCTGCTGGAAAACCGAAAAGAGGTGACCATCCTTGGCGATGAATGAGGAAAGAGTGGCTCTTGTGACCGGCAGCGGGAAAGGCGTCGGTGCAGGCATTGTCAGGGTGCTCTGCCGGGAAGGATGGCGGTGCTGCGTACACTGCAATTCCAACCTTGCACTGGCAGAGAAGACGCTGGAGCAGATCCGGGAGGCCGGCGGCGAAGCCATTCTTCTGCAGGCGGATGTGTCGGACCCGGCGCAGGCAAGGGCACTCGTCGAGCAGACGGTGCAGGCGTTCGGCCGGCTGGATCTGCTGGTCAATAATGCAGCCATGCAGTACAACCGGTTTATTGACGAATACGATGTGGACCGGCTCCGGAAGCTCTGGAATATCAATCTCGGCGGATACTGGCGGATGATCCGTGAAGCGCTGCCGTATCTCCGAAAAAGCCCGCAGCCCCGCATTGTCAATGTTGCCAGCGTGCATGCCAAGCGTCCGACCTGTTTTGATGCCGGGTATGCCATGACAAAGGGCGGCATTCGGATGTTTACGCGCGAGCTTGCGCTGGAGCTTGGTGTGGACGGCATTCCCGTGAATGCCATTGATCTGGGTGGAACGCGGATTGAGTTTAAGACCGGGAATCCGGCATTCCACAGCTATCGTCCGTTGGAAACCCGAAATCCCGCGATGGACGGGAAAGTCCGCCTTGTGATGCCCGAAGAAGTGGGACACCTGGTCAGTTACCTGGCCAGTGGGGCGGCTTCGGCCATGACCGGGAGCTGCATCCGTCTCGACGGCGGTCAGATGCTGACCTGACGGCCTGATGCATAACGCACTGCTCCCGGAGAGGAGCCACTGAAACGACTCTGTCAGACAAGGAGAGCGAGTATGTATTTCAATGATCGGGAAACCATCATCCGGCTGACCCCGGAATGGAAGGGTGAACGGCTGCCGGACGGCCGGCCCATGGTCAGCAGTGATGTACTTAAGAGAATGCGCAAAATCACATTCGAGGAAGCCTGGGCCCCGCTGTGGAACCTGGGTTACAGAAACAACTGGGAATGCAATTTCAAGACCACGTCGCCGGGGACGATTCTGGTGGGCCGGGCTGTGACGGCTGTCATGGTGCCGAAGCGCCCGGACCTGGATGCGGCCCTGATGCAGATCGGAACCAAAGAAGAAGGCTACAAGGGATTCTACAATCAGTGGGTGATCGACCGCCTGGTTGAGGACGATGTGGTTGTCGTTGACCTGTATGACAAAATCTTTGAGGGCACCTATGTGGGCGGCAACCTGTCCACGGCCATCCGGACACGCACCAAACGCGGCGGTGCCGTGATCTGGGGCGGGGTCCGGGATCTTCAGCAGATCGCGGAGATGCCCGGTTTTCAGATTTTCCACCGGGGCACGGATCCGACCGGCATCGGAAACTGTGTGATGACCGGTTACAATACGCCCTGCCGGATCGGACAGGCGATCTGCATGCCCGGGGATGTGGTGCTCGGCACCATCAGCGGCGTGATTTTCATTCCGGCGCACCTGGCCGAAATGGTCGTGGAGCGCGCAGAAAAGAACCATGTCCGTGACATTTTCGGGTTTGACCGCCTGAAGAGCGGCACTTATACGACCGCGCAGATTGACCGGATGTGGACTGTCCCCATGATGGAGGACTTCCTGGACTGGTTTGCAAAGGATCCACGGGCAGAAGAATACCGTCATCTGCACTGGGAAGAGGAAATGGAAGAATCAAGAAAAGCTGAGGAAGCAGAAAACGAAGCGAAGGTCCGTTTATAACACGGAAAGAAGGCAAAACGCATGCTGACAAAATTGTATCCAATGGTACAATTCAAAAAAGACACCTGGGAAATTGATGAGTTTGACTGCGCAAGCATGTTCCTGCTCATCGGTACTGAGAAAGCGATGCTCATCGACTGCGGCATGGGAATCGGTGACCTGCGGGGATGTGTGGAAATGCTGACGGACAAACCGCTTGTGGTGGTCCTGTCCCACGGGCACATCGACCATACGGGCAATGTACGGCAGTTCGAAGAGGCCTGGATTCATCCGGCCGATGCACAGATGCCGATGCCTGAAAGTCTGGAAAGACGCAGGAGTGATACCATGCATATTGCACACAGACAGAAGAGCTGCATCGGTGCGCCCTACACCATGTTTCACCTGTATCCCTATGATCTCCTGACCGACCTCAGGGAACCGGGACCGGAGGAAAAGATGCCCACCCTGCATGAACTGCACGACGGCATGGAGTTCGACCTGGGCGGCGGGCGGATTGTGACAGCCTATGCGTGCCCTGGACATACCGCGGGTGAAATGGTCTTTCTGGACAGACAGACACGGACGCTGATTGCAGGGGATGCTTTGAATTTTAATCTTGGCGTCGGTGCGGTGCCGCTGGAAACCACACTCCGTGCGATGAAGCGCCTGCAGGATCTCGGAAGTGAATACGACGGCATCTACAACGGGCACCATGATTTCAGAGCACTGGGTGCGCCGCTGGATGAGGATTGTCTGCCGACCGTGATCGCTATGATGGAGGATGCGCTCTCCGGACATATCGTGCCCTGTGAGGAGCCGAGTTTCTGGGGACAGGATATCCCCCTGACACGGGATGAAAGCGCAAAGCCAAAGCCGCTCTGGGCAGGCAATCGAGTGACGCTGCGGCGGGGGAGGAACTACCTGAGCATTGACCCGGACCGGCTGCATGAAACGCCCTGAGCGGATGACAGGCCATCCAGGCCAAAGAAAAAGGATTCGGTGTGAAGCCGGATCCTTTTTCGATATCTCAGAAAGGAAAAGAAAAGGAGGCGGGGATAAACCCCGCCTCCTGGCAGTTGCTTATGCAACAGGATTACTGCTGAGCAGCTTTCCAGGCATCATACTGAGTCTGCACTTCAGCAAGGATTTCGTCCATGCCTGCATCGGTCAGAGCGGTCTTCAGAGCTTCGATACCGAGCGCAGGATCGTCAGGATCAACCTGGCCGCACATGAGCGGGTTGGCCATTTCGGAAACGACAGAGTCAACGGCAGCGATCTGGTCGGCGACGTTGTCCTTCACGAAACGGAAGCCGAGGGATGCGGTAGCGATCGCATCGTCAGCATAGGACTGCAGCAGAGCGTTCTTCTCAGGATCTTCGGTGGACAGCACGTACTGGAGCTTGGTGTTGCCAACAGTCCAGGCACCGCCGTGTACGCCGTACCAGTTCTGGTCGGTGAGTTCGACCTGCTGATCATTGACCTTGGTGTAGTTGACGCCTTCAGCGCCGAACAGCATCAGGTTGACCAGGGTGGCATCACTGTGCATGAGGTTGAGGTACTTCATGGCTGCCTCGGGATTCTTGCAGGTTACAGGAATTCCGAACATGGAGCCGCCGGCATGCGTGGTGACAACATACTTGGGCTGGAGAGTGATTTCAACGCATTCGAACTCGGTGGTAGCATTGGCGGCATACATTTCGTTAGCCTTGATGCCATTGCCCTTGAGGGGCTGAGAGAAAGCGAGGAAGTCGCCGCGGCCGAAGGTGCCGTTGTAGTCAAAGCTGGTCAGAGCAGCGTCGGGGCTGATGTAGCCGGCCTTGCCCCACTTGTACATGAGGCGGATGTGCTCTTCCTGTTCAGGAGTGGCAAAGATGCTGTAGATGGTCTCATCAAATTCGCCATTTTCCTGCTTGGCCATCTTCATAGCGATGGAGTTGGATCCCATGCCTGCCCAGTCGGGGCACCAGGGTTCATCAGCCCAGCGGCCGGCCTGGCCATCCATGAGGTAAGGATACTTCTCAGGATACATGGCCTTATACTTTTCAAGCCAGGGCTCGAGGTCAGCGGTGGTCTTGATGGTGGGATCATCAGGCTGCACGTCCCAGCCGATGGCGTTGGCAGCAGTCTTGTTGATGATCAGGCCTTCGGGAACGCACAGTTCCTTGTTGGTGGGGATGCCGTACAGCACGCCGTTCACCTTGACGCCATCGAGGAAGGTCTCAGGCAGGGTTTCCTTGATGCCCTGACCATACTTTTCGAGCAGGTCGTCCAGAGGCATCAGCAGGCCGCCGGAGACTTCGACGCCGTAGCCTTCCCAGTCAGCGGTGAAGATGAGGTCCATCTTTTCGCCGGACTGCAGGGCGTTGATCGCCTTGTCGTTCCAGTCGCCCCAGCCAATGATGTGGTAGGAGACTTTGGCACCAATCAGAGGCTCGACATAGGCATTGACAGCCTCTTCGACACCGGCACGGACGGCTTCGTTGTCGCCGTTGCCAACCCAGTAGATGTCCAGGGTGTAAGCGTCATCTGCCATAGCAGCAGGTACGAGCGCCAGTACCATAACCAGCGCAAGGATCATGGATAGAAGTTTCCTCATAGTGAGTTTCCTCCTGCAAAAATTTATTTCTGAGCCTTTCGGCTCATGAAATCAAATGGAATGCATCAGCCTTTCACGGCGCCGACCGTGAGGCCCTTGACGAAGTATTTCTGGAAGAAAGGATAGGCCATAATGATGGGGCCCACGGTGACAACGGCCATGGCCATGCGGAAGGTTTCCGCCGGCAGGTTGGCGACGTTGACACCGCCCATTCGGGATGCATTTTCTTTCAGAAAGCGCAGATTGTTCATGGTCTGATAAATCGTATACTGGAGATTGAAGAACTTGGCGCTGTCATTGATCAGCAGGCAGTTGCGGAAATCATTCCAGATACCGATTGCACTGAAGAGACCAACCGTGGCAAAGCCGGGGATGGCGAGCGGGCAGACAATCTGAAGCAGGGTTCTCCATTCACCGGATCCGTCGATACGAGCGGATTCAATGATGGCTTCGGGAACGCTCGACTGATAGAACGTTCTCATGATGATGACCCAGTATGCGGAGAAGGACATCGGGAGGAAGAGTGCCCACACGGTGTCTTTGAGTCCCAGCACGCTGCGGGTCATGTTGTAGTAGCTGACCATGCCGCCGCCGAAGAGCATGGTGAAGAAGCTGAAGAAGGTGAAGAATTTCCGGAAACGGAAATCAGGACGGCTCAGCGCGTAGGAGTAAAGGCCAACTGTGACGACCGACAGCACAGTGCCTGTCAGGGTCGCGATGATCGTATTTTTGTAGGCCGTGATCATGATGGAACCGTCACGGAACAGGTAGGTGTAGGCGTTGACGGAGAATTCCATCGGCCAGAGCCGGTAACCGTATGTGGTCAGCGCTGTCTCACTGGTGATGGAAGAGATCGCGATGATCCACAGCGGAAACACGATCAGAATACAGAAGATAATCAGAAGAATATTGAAGAAAAGATTGGTTCGTCTGGAAATGAGGTTTCGCGCGAGACTGTGCTTTTCAGCCTGCTTTTCTGCTTTCAGCAGACGACGGGCTTCTTTCTTATCAAGGGTACTCATCGTTTCTTCCTCCTTCCATCAGAATAGGGCCATGTCCGGCTGATGCTTGCGGACGATGAAGTTGGTGACAAGAATCAGGACGAATCCGACGACCGACTGGAAGAAAGCGCCTGCACCGGCATATCCAAAGGAATTGCGGAGGTTGCCTTTCTTCAGCATGTCATACACATACACGTCGATGGTCGTCGTGACCTGACGGAGCGTACCGGAACCATTGGGCAGGGAATAGAACATATCGAAGTCGCCGTTGAAGATACGGCCAACGGCCAGAATCTGCAGCATGACGATGGTGGGCATCAGCTGGGGCAGTGTGATGTACCGGAACTGCTGCCATTTGCTTGCGCCATCGATGGAGCCGGCTTCATAGAGCTGCTCATCAAACCCTGTCAGTGTCGCCAGGTAAATGATGGAACCCTGGCCGGTGTACTTCCAGATATTGGCCAGAAGGAAAATCCAGGGCCAGTACTGTTTCTGGGAATAATACTTGATGGGTTCATGACCAAGACTGATGCCGACCTGATTGAAGAAGCCGCTGAATGAAATCATCGCATAGAGTGCATACATGACAACAATCCAGCTGACGAAGTACGGCATGAACGCGATGGTATGGTATACCTTCGCGGTCTTGCGGTTTCTCATCTCATTGATGATGACGGCGAGCCCGACCTGAAGGATGACGCCAACCACCATGAACAGGAGGTTGTAACCCACCGTGTTGCGGATGAGCATCGGCGCATCCTTGAGAAGGTAGGTGAAGTTGTTGATCCCGTTCCACGAAGACGCAATCAGACTGTTAAGAAAAACATTCTGAAAGAGGGAAGTCTCCGTTGGCATGGTCATCTGGTAGCTTTTAAAAGCAAGGATTATACCGGGCATGGGAAGATAGCTGAACATCAGCAGAAGCACAACACCCGGAATTACCATGGATACATAAGCAGCCTGCCGTTTCCATCCTCCCTGGGATGCGTGACGGTTCTTCCGCTTGGGGGTGACCGGCTTTACAGCACTCATAACCAGCTTCCTTTCTATGAAAATATATAATGAATCATATTTTTTGGAAATACGGAAAATACCAGTTTTGCCAAACTATGCACTTGTTCGAACGACGTTATTATACAACACTATTGAAAAAAAGCAACCATTATCGTAAAGAATATCCAAATTGAGCAAGAAATGGGGAAGTCGTAACAAAAAGTGAGCAACACAAAGAGAAAATATGCTGCTTTTTTGGAACATGCAGGAACCAGCATCTATATAGAAGAAAAAAGAACCAGAGATTGAAGAGAGGGAATGAACAGCATGTTCACAGGAAGCGCGGAACATGGGTCAGTCTGAACAGAAAGAAGGGTCGCTGTGAAAACTGTCAGAGTGAGACTGGATGGTGAGGGCGGCATGCCGATGCCGGAAAAGGTCCTGAAATCGGTGTATGTATCCGGCATGGATTTCGAGCCCGAGGAGCGCCGCATGCGGATCTGTCCGGATGGAACGGTGGAGATACAATCGGAGCGGACACCGTATATGGTACATGCGAAGATGACGGTTCCGCTCTACGGACAGCTCTGGGTGATGGCGGACAATCAGGGCGAGGGATACCGGAGTGATTTTGTGGATTTTGTCACAGAAGCCATCCGGACATACATTGCCTGGGCCAGGAAGTTTGGAGAGGGCATTGAGCTGTCCGTGAAAACAAAAGCCCATCTCGAGGCTGCCGTTGAGTTTGAGCATCTGGCCAACCGCGGCATGGATACGCCGGAGAACCGCCTGTATGCACTTTCCCATGCGATGTTTGCTGCGGAAGGTGCGCTGCTGGAAAAAGCCAGGAGTCTGCTTCGTCCCCGAAGGGATCTGCGTCTTGGATGCAATTTCACTCGGTTTTCCTCTCCGACTGCGCGTTATGCCGGCTTTTTTGCGAAGGCGTTCGATTTTGCCACGCTGCCCTTTTATCCCGGCAGAACGGTTCCCGGTCCGGGGGTATACGATTACAGTTATGTCGACCGGGCGCTTTCTTTTTTACAGGAAAAGGGAATAACGCCCAAAGGGCATCCGCTTTTCTTTGGGCACAGGGAGGTCAATCCAAAGTGGATGTTTTCCCTGTCCTATCCGGAACTGAGGCGGGAAGCTGCGGCCATCGCACGGCATCATGTTGAAACGTACAAAGGGGTCATCGATATCTGGGATGCCATGAATGAAGCGCATGACTGGGCAAACTGCTTTGAGCTCAGCCAGGATCAGCTCATTGACCTGACCCGTGCGACGACAGACGCGCTGAGGGAGGGAAATGATCAGGCGGTTTCCATTGTGAATGTCTGTCTGCCCTTCGCTGAATATGTTGCGGGACGGTACAACTGTTATGGTGCCCTGCCGGAACATCTGAGATCGCCTCTGAGCTATTTCCGGGCCATTCTTGAAGCGGGTGTCGATTTTGATGTTGTGGGCATTCAGCTGTATTTTCCGTCCCGCGACATGGTGGCTGTATCCCGCATGCTCGATGCCTATGCGGCGCTGGGCAAACCCATTCATATCACGGAAATGGGCGTCAACGGCGGATTCAGAGCGAAGGGGAACGCTGGAAGCAGCTGGTCGCAGCTGGATATGTCCGAGGGAACATGGCACGGCGGATGGAATGAGCACACGCAGGCGGACTGGATGGAAATGTTCTATACGGTTGCGGCTGCAAGACCGGAGATCCAGGCACTGACATGGTGGGATTTTATCGAACCGAGTTTTTCGGGCAACGGAGCGTTCCTCTATGAGAATGAAAACCCGCGGGAAATCTATTTCAGACTGCTCGCTCTGAAAGAAAGGCTGATCGAAAGCCTGTGATTTTCCGCCCGGGCCGTGCAATGTGATCCATGGATGAAGATAAAAAATGCGTCAGATCGGAGGATGATCTGACGCATTTTTGACAGCGTGGAAAATAAGCAGCATCACCACGCGGATATATCTCATGGGGTTTTCTCTGAACAGGCCTGACGGAGGCGGCTGCACAGAAGGAGGTATCGCTTGTGCTTTTCTTCTTTGGCAAAGTGGACATCACGCGACTGCTCGGGATTTCCTTCATAGATGAGCTTCTGATCTCCGAACTGCTCACTGGTGAGATCAAACACGCAGCTGCCCACGACGTTATAGCAGTGGAAACCGCCATCGGGCAGCGGAATGCCGTACACCTGTCCACCGAACAGATCCTGCACAAGAAACGCTGTGACGGAGCATTGCCCCAGGGTCGGGTTGTCGGGCGTCCACTGGTTCTGCATTCTCGGCGCACAGGTTTCCCTGCACCATGCAGTGCGGAGCATGTCATACAGGTCTCTGGGTGTATGCAGGGACGGGAATTCCGTCGCGATGCACGGAACATCAGCATGTTCCCATCCGTAAAATGCATAGGACATGGTCAGGCCTCCCCATGGAAAAGATAAACGCATCATGACAGAAGCCGTGGGCTTTGTCAATGGCCAATGGCCCCGGAGATCCGGACACGGGTGTGGACAATGTCGTCAATATCATGAAAGAACCCATCGATTGCATTGAACCGATGGGTTTTTTTCATGATTTCAGCATGGCCTGGATCTCTTCCGGGGCAGGCACACTGGAAATGCCTCCGTGCTTCTGGGTGGACAGACTGGCTGAGGTGCATGCGAAGCGGACAATCTGTGTCAGTTCTGCTTCGGTCAGGTCGGCAGGGGACTTATGCAGTGAAAGGAACTGACTCATGGCACTTCCGCCAAAGATGTCGCCGGCACCGGTTGTGTCCACCACATGAATGCCGGAGGGACTTGAAACCGTCACATGATGGGATGCATTGGCAGCATAGCAGCCTTTCGGCCCCAGGGTCACATAGACCAGGGAAACGCCGTATTCGCGCATCAGTTTCTGTGCGCCTTCTTCAGGACCGATTCCCCACAGAAAATCGACTTCTTCATCGCTGATTTTGACGATATCCGCCTGCTTCAGGCTCCACTCCATAGCAGCTTTCGCGTCTTCCTCGGTTTTCCACAGCGGCTTGCGCAGATTGGGGTCCAGACTGATCAGCACACCGTGTTTTTTGGCAAACGCAACGGCCTGACGGGTGGCGGAGGCAGCAGGCTCGCTGGTCAGGGACAGGGTGCCGAAATGAAAGACGCGTGCATCGGCAATCAGGTTTTCATCGACTTCATCAGGCGTCAGGCATGTGTCTGCTCCGGGCTTGCGGGCAAAACTGAAGTCTCTGTTCCCGCTTTCATCCAGGGAAACAAAGGCAAGCGTCGTGAATACCGCCGGATCGATCACAATGCTTCCGGTATCGATGCCGGCCTTGTTCAGTGTGCCGACGAGCAGGCGGCCGAACATGTCATCGCCAACCTTGCCGATGAGGGCCGTTCTGCATCCGAACCGGTTCAGCGCGGCGAGAAAATTGCCGGGCGCTCCGCCGGGATTGGCGGCCAGGGTGGGATACCCCTCCTCGTTGACGGACTTCGGAGCAAAGTCAATTAAGAGTTCGCCGAGAGCAACAACATCCTTCATACTGATTCCTCCTAGGTTATGCTTTTGTGGTACCGCCATATAAATAGGTAACAGGGAGACAAATTAAGGAAGGCACATTGGCAAAATGTTTGGACAGAACCGTGCTGACGCAGGTCTCTGCGATATCGGCAACGGGCTGGACAATGGTCGAAACCACCGGCTCCATATTGCCGAACATCCGGATGCCGTCGAAACCGATGATCTGCACGTCCTCCGGTACGCGCACATGCATCTTCTTCAGGGACTGGATGACCCGCCAGGCCAGCGTGTCGGTACCGATGAAAAGACCATCAAGGGTCAGTTTGCCGTTTTCCATATGGTTCTCCAGAAAGTCTTCCAGCAGGGTATAGGGCTGTCCGTCTGCAAGAACAAGGACTTCAAAGGGCAGGCCAAGCTCGACGCATGCGCTGACAAAGCCGTCCTTGCGTTTGCTGGGTTCGTTGGTGATGGTGGAAGAAACCTGAAGAAATGCAACCCTGCTGCACCCGAACTCTTTGAGTTTGTTTGCTGCCAGATGGCCGCCTCCGAAATTGTCCGATGCAATGCAGGGAACGGAAGTGGAGAAGAAGCGGTCAATGGTGACAAAGGGAATATCATCGGGAATGACCAGATTGGGATTGTAGGTCAGCGCGATAATGCCGTCAACCTGATTCTGCTTGGCCATCTGGATCATTTCAATTTCCCTGTCCCGGTCATATTCGGTAAAACACAGAAGCATGCGGCAGTTCCGCTTTTCAAGGGCCATGTTCACGTAATGGACCAGCAGAGCAAAATAGGGAAGGATGGTATTGGGAACAATGAACGCGATTGTATTGGTGTGTCCGGTTCGAAGCGTCCGTCCGGTGCTGTTGTACTGGTATCCCAGGCGGTGAATGGCTTCTTCAACTTTTGCACGGAATTCTTCCCCGACCTGCTGTCCGTTGACAACTCTGGAAACAGTTCCCAATGCGACGCCGGCTTCTCTGGCAACATCTGCCATGGTCGCCCCGTTTTTTTCTTTAGCCAATGCACTGTCTCCTTTCGATTTCATGAAATAATCATAACATTTTCATGATAAGAGGTCAAGCATCATATTTGATAAAGAACAATGAAGAAAATGGGAGAAAAAATGTCTGTTTGCATAAAAAACATGTTGACAACGGATAAATCCTATGCTACCATGAAATCAATTCATGATACGTATCATGAAGAAGCTCGTGAAATTCATCAAAGGGGGATTGGGTATGACAACGACGGCTGCACCCAAACACAGGGTGCACAGCAAAAGCCTCGGGCGTCGCCTCGCGGACAACTGGCAGCTGTACGTCCTGCTTCTGATACCGGTGGTTATCACTATCGTGTACAAGTACGGACCCATGTACGGTATTCAGATTGCTTTCCGCAACTACAACCCGGGCCTTGGCATTACAGGAAGCCCATGGGTTGGCTGGAAATGGTTTGAACGCTTTTTCAGGGCTCCTACATTTGACCGAATGATCTGGAATACGGTGAAACTCAGCCTGTACAGTCTTCTGTGGGGGTTCCCTGTACCGATCATTCTGAGCCTGGCACTGAACCAGCTTCGTTTCATGAAACTGAAGCGCACGGTTCAGACTGTGATTTATGCACCGCACTTCATTTCCACGATGGTCATCTGCGGTATGCTTCGTATCTTCCTGAGCCCCTCCGGCGGACTGATCAACCTGATTGCCGGCACAAAGATTGACTTCCTCACGGAAGCCTCTGCATTCCGCACCATCTATGTTGCAAGCGGCATCTGGCAGGAAGCAGGATGGGGAACCATCATCTATCTGGCCACACTCTCCAGCGTTGATCCGGCGCTCTACGAGGCAGCCAAGGTGGACGGCGCATCGGTCTTCCAGCGCATCCTGCACATCGATGTCCCTTGCCTGCTCCCGATGATCATCCTTCAGCTGATCATGAGCGCTTCCGGCCTGATGAGCGTCGGTTTTGAAAAGGCCTACCTGCTCCAGACAGACCTGAACCGCGCGACGAGCGACATCATTGCCATTTATGTCTATGAGCAGGGCATTGTCAGTGCAAAGTATGAACTGGGTACTGCAGTCGGCCTGTTCAACACGGCCATCAATATTGTGCTTCTGCTGATCGTGAACCGTATTGCCAAGAAATACGGCGATGTCAATTTCGTGTAAGAAGGGAGGATGCTGAACATGTCTGTGATTTCAAAAAGAAAACAGGGTGAACTCGGCGGACTGAGTGACCGCACCAGTGACATTATTCTGGTGATCTTCTCTCTGCTTATCCTGATTATTGTGGCTTACCCGCTGTATTACGTTCTGGTGGCATCCTTCTCAGATCCCTATGACGTGTATGCAGGCAAAACGTTCCTGCTTCCCAGTCAGTTCACACTGGACGGCTACAAGGCTGTGTTTGCAGAACCCAATATTGTTCGGGGCTATGGCAACAGCATTCTGTATACCGTGGTCGGTACCATTTATTCTGTGGCGCTGATCTACCTGGTAGGATATCCGCTGTCTGTCAGTGATCTGCCCGGCAAAAAAATCATCAGCATTTTCTTCATTATTACCATGTACTTCGGAGGCGGCCTGATCCCGACCTACCTGATTGTGCAGAAGACCGGCATCATGCAGACCATCTGGGCGATGTTCCTGCCCGGCGGTGTTGCTGTCAGCAATGCCATCATTGCCCGCAATTATTTTGAGAACAGCATTCCCGGTTCGCTGAAGGAAGCGGCGAGCATTGACGGAGCCAGCCACTTCCGCATTTTCTTCTCCATGATCATCCCGCTGTCCCTCCCGATCCTTTCCGTTATGGTGATCTTCTCCATGGTTGCCTACTGGAATGACTGGTTTACCGCTTTGATCTACATGACCAATGAACAGGCTCCGCTGCCTCTGGTTCTCAGAAACATCCTGATCAAGTCTTCGGCATCTGCCTCCCAGGCCAGCATGATCTCTGGCGGATATGCTGAACTGAACAAGATGACGGAAATGATCAAGTTTGCTTCCATCATTGTGGCGGCTGCCCCCATGCTCGTTGCCTATCCTTTCGTTCAGAAGTATTTCGAAAAAGGCCTGATGGCTGGTGCTGTCAAGGGCTGATCCCAATCCAAGTCTCTACGCACCGCAAGGTGCATCGAGATACATATTTTCGAAGGAGGACTCATTATGAAGAAGCTTCTTTCCCTCGCACTGGTTGCCATGATGATTCTGTCTGTGGTATCCTTTGCATCGGCTGAAGGCCAGACTGAGTTCAACGTGCTCAGCGGTATTTCCGCACTGTCCGGCGGCTATGACAACAACCCTGTTCTCAATACCATGATGGAACAGGCCGGCATCAAGATCGTCTGGGATACCTGGTCTGACAGTCTGGGTGAAGTCGTTGGTACCCGTATCAGCGGCAACGCAGCCAGTAAGAACCCGATCGATGCTTTCCAGGCCGTGGGTTTCAGCAACTTTGATCTCATGCGCTATGGTGCAGCCGGCACATTCATCGACCTGACCCCTTACATCAACGCTGAAGTGATGCCCAATCTGACTGCCATCCTTGAAAAGCATCCTGAAATCAGGGCTGCCATCACCATGAGCGACGGCAAGATCTATGGTCTGCCTGCCGGCGAACAGATGGGGACTGCGGGTATCGGCCGTGAAAAGGATTACTCCATTTTTGCAGTTCCTCAGTTCTCCATGATCAACAAGGCATGGCTCGACGATCTGGGACTGGCTATGCCCACCACGCTGGATGAACTCCATGATGTTCTGAAGGCTTTCAAAGACAACGACATGTCTGCCAAGTACTATGGCAACGCTGCCGGAACCACTATCCCCATGAGCACCGGTTTCGACCAGTGGTGCTGGGGCCAGAACGTCTTCTACGCTGGCTTCGGTTTCACCAACTGGCCCAACGATGTGTGCATGGACCTCGTTGTGGACAAGGACAACAAAGTCAATTTTGTTTCTGACGATGACGGCTATCGCGCTGCTGTGACCTATTTCCACAACTGGTATGCTGAAGGCCTGATGGACCTCGAAATGTTCTCTCAGGATACCAACCAGCTGATCTCCAAGTGCCAGAATGGTTATGTTGGTGTTTCCACCTGGTGGGAAATCAACGAAATCATGGGACCGCACGCTGCTGACTATGTCTATCTCCCGATCCTGAACGGTCCTGACGGAACGAGCAATGTGACCCTGCGTACCGGTGGTGCGACCAATGCCGGCCAGCTCTCCATTACCGCTCAGTGCAAAGATCCTGCCGCTCTTCTGCGTTTCTATGATCTGTGGTATAATGGCGAGAACACCATGCAGCTCCAGTATGGCCCGATCGGTGTGTATTTCACTGAACAGGATGAAAAGGGCATGTGGAAGTCCATCACGGATGAAGAATCCCGCGCCAAGTACAACAAGGGTGCCGGCGAACTCAAGGCTCAGTCTGAAGTGCAGGGCCCGAAGATGATCCTCTCCGAATACTACAACGAGTACTTCTATATGGAAGACCGCGCCATGGAGCGTCTGGCTGACATCTATGATTACTGGATGCAGTTTGTGAAGGACGATTCCGTGTATCCGCTGGACTGCGTGTTCACCGAAGCGGAACTGGACGACCTCGACTACTACCGCGGAGACTTTGAGCGCGCTGTGGCTGAATATGAAGCCAAGTGGATCAAGGAAGGCGGCCCCACGGATGAAGAATGGAATGCTTACAAGGCGTTCCTCGATCGCTGCGGCATGAGCACGCTGCTGGATATCTATCAGACCGTGTACGATCGCTATCTCGCTGCAAAGTAATTCTACCCAAGCTCCCTGCCGGGAGCCGGAGTTCCGGCTCCCGGTCTTTATCTATCATTTTTCAGGAGGTTGCCATGAGTTTAAATCCTTCACCTTTGGAAAGGGTACGCGAGTATGAACGGGAGAGAGCCAGCAAGCTCCCTGCTGATGAGCGGCCTCTGTTTCATCTGACTCCGCTGGTTGGGTGGATGAATGACCCCAATGGATTCTGCTACTACAAGGGACAGTATCATCTTTTTTACCAGTATCATCCGTTTTCCCGTCAGTGGGGCCCGATGCACTGGGGACATGCCGTATCGGATGATCTGCTGCACTGGACCTATATGCCCTGTGCGCTGGCTCCGGACACGGAAGCTGATGCGGGCGGCTGTTTTTCCGGAAGCGCAGTCCCTCTGAAAGACGGGCGTCTGATGCTGTGCTACACCGGTGTGCAGCCGGCAGGCACATTCCGCAGGGAGACCCAGGCGCAGTGCGTTGCCTTCGGCGATGGAACAGATTTTGAGAAGAGTCTTCTCAATCCTGTGATCCGCCATGCCCATCTCCCGGTGGGATACAGTGCCTTTGACTTCCGGGACCCCAAGGCCTGGATGGCGGAGGATGGTACCTTCCGCATGGTGGTCGGCAACCGGCATGAGGAGCGTCAGGGAACCATACTCTATCTTTCCAGCAAGGATGGACTGGACTGGAATTTTGTGGGAGAGATCGATGCTTCCTGCTCTGAGTACGGCAGAATGTGGGAATGCCCCGATTTCTTTGCAATCGACGGCAAACAGGTTCTGATTGTCAGCCCCCAGGAAATGCACGCACGCGAGGAATTCCATGCAGGGTACGGCACGGTCGCCATTCTGGGCCGGTTTGACGAAAAAGAATGTGTCTTCACAAGGGAAAGCATTCAGCCGGTCGATCACGGCCTGACCTTTTATGCGCCGCAGACGACCCTGGCCCCCGACGGCAGGCGGATCATGATCGGGTGGATGGACAACTGGGAGACATGCAAGGAGGCACCGCGCCGTCATCCGTGGTATGCGCAGATGAGCATGCCCCGTGAAGTGTTCATCCGCGACGGCCGCCTCATGCAGGTCCCGGTCCGGGAAATCCGGGAACTCTGGAAAGATACGGTCGTGCATGAGCAGGTCACTGTGAAAGAGGAAACTTCCCTGGATGGCGTATGCGGCAGAATGCTTGATATGACCGTTACGCTGCATACGGATGAATCTCAGTGCCGCAGATTTACCCTGCATGTGGCAAAAGACAGCGAACACTACATTCAGATCCTGTGCAATCTGGCCCGCGGCGAACTGGTGTTTGACCGGAGCCACGGCGGCTCGCACCGCGATATTGCGCATACGCGTCATGTGAAAGCGGAAGTGCACGATGGGAAACTGACGCTGCGGCTGCTCATGGACAGGGAAAGTGTTGAACTGTTTATCAACGAAGGGGAACGGGTGGTGACTTCTCTGATTCCTACGCCGATTGAATCAGACGGAGTGACGTTTGCTGCCGATGCGCCGATTGCAATGACTGTGGAGGCGCATCATCTGGGATAAAGGAGAGCGCGATGAAAAAGACCTGTTTGATTGTAACGCTCTGTCTGTGCATCGTGCTCGGCTCTATGGCGCTTGCGGAAGCAGGGACAGGGGAAATCCTGTACCTTTCCTTCGATGAAGGCAGCGGGTCCACGATTGAGGACCGAAGCGGAAGCCTTCCGGAGGCACTGGTCCAGTATCAGTATCTGACGCCTGCCTATACAGAGCCGATGGATCCGCAGTGGAGAAGTGCTGGCGTCGAGAACGGATCGCTTCTGTTTGACGGATGCTCGACGTATATCGCCTATGATGCGGAAAAGATCACGCTTTCCGGGAATGCACTGACCATCAGTGTATGGGTTGCTCCGCGCGCGTTTGAGTGGGATGATCCGAATGCCGCGGAAAATGGAAATGCGCATCTGACCGCCATTGTGGGGCAGTATTACAAAGAGGCAGCGCAGGGCGTCCTCCTGGGATACCAGCGCTTTGGCAGACTCTGCTTTGAAGCGGGCAGCGGAGAAAACTGGTACACGCTCTGGGCAGATGATGAACGTCTCTCAAGAAATGCATGGAATCATGTGGCTGCTGTGTTTGACGGGAATGCAGGCCGGATGACGCTGTATCTCAATGGCAGGGAAGCGGTCTCTGAGGAGATACCGCAGGGCGTACAGATTGCGCCTGCGTCCAATGAACGGCTGCTGATCGGGAAAAATGCATACGGTGAACAGATCGGTGCGGGTTCCTACCAGATGTTTTCCGGCCTGATGGATGAGCTCCGGGTGTTTCCGTCGGCTCTGGGGCCGGAGGAGATTGCCATCCTTGCCGATCTGCAGGCTGCACCGATAGCACAGGAAGACATCGGACTGGAGAATATCCTGACCCATGATATCTATAAAACACAGTATCATGGCGGTCCGTATCAGCACTGGATGAATGAGCCGCACGCCCCGCTTTATTACAATGGCATGTATCATCTGTTCTTCCAGAGCAATTCTGTCGGCACCTACTGGAGAAACATCTGCTGGGGCCACCTGGTGAGCACAGACACCGTGCACTGGCGCCCAGTCACCGACGCCATTGTTCCCACAGAAAATACGGTGGTGCCCGACGGCGTATGGTCCGGCTGCGCGGCACTGGACAAAAATGGCGTGCCGGTCCTGTTTTTCACAGCAGGCAATGACAGCTACCGGAAAGACGGTCTGATTTCCAATCAGAATATCGGAACGGCATACCCTGCCGACCTTTCAGACCCGGAACTCAGGGAATGGGTGATCTGCGACAAGCTTGCTGTAGCCCAGCAGCCGGGACAGGGACGGCCGGGAGAATTCCGTGATCCGCATATCTGGAAGGAAGACAAAAAATGGTATATGCTGATCTGCTCCGGCAGTGCTGAAACCTCTGGCGGCACCGCGCTTCTGTATGTGACAGACACACTGGAAGTCAAACCGGACGGTACGATCGACATGGCGTGGGAATACAGGGGGCCGATCTATGAAATGGAGAACCAGCCGGTCACCTATGGCACCAGTTGGGAACTGCCGATCCTGATCCCGCTTTCCAATGAAGATGGAACCATCACAAGGTATGCATTCTTTTTCTCACCGGCACCTGCAGGCACGGCAGACAACAAGGTCTATTACTTCCTCGGTGAGTTTGACAGGGAAAATGGCCGCTTCATTCCGGATGCAGCCATGCAGGGCATTCCGCGCATGCTGGATTTTGGCAGCAATGTATTTACAGGGCCGAGCGTCCTGACGGACCCAGCGACAGGCAGGGTGTGCATGTTCTCGATTATGCAGGACCAGCGCACAGGCCCTGAAGAAGGGGCAGCCGGCTGGGCGCACTGTGTGGGGCTGACCCGGAATCTGCTGCTGAATGAAGACGGAACCGATGTCTGTGTTGCGCCTGACCCGCGCGTGTATGATCTGCTTAGCGAAGAGCTTCTTACGATGGAAAATACCGGCATGGAGGAGGCCAATGAGGCGCTTCAGGCCGTTGCCGGGGATCTTCTGTATGTGAAGGCAGTGGTGAAGCCGGTTGAATGCCGGACGTTCGGCATAACCTGCAAGGCGGGCGGAAGAAGGAATCAGACCACATTTACATACTATGGTGACAGAGGCACGATGGACGGGTTTACAAGCAATCGCGGAAAAGCGGCTGCGGTCAGCGTGACGGAGGGCCGTGTGCCGCTGAAAGACGGAAAACTGACGATGGAACTGTTCATTGACAGATCCCTTGTGGAGGGGTTCTTCAACAGTGATAAATCGATCAGCGTCCGGTCCTATGCTGAACCTGCATGCCAGCAGATGCAGCTCTTTGCAGACAATGACCTGCAGATTGAATCTCTTCAGGTATTGTCCGTGTCTTCCATCTATGAGTAAAAAGCATGAAGGGGGCTTCCGATGCGAAGCTCTCTTCTTTTTTTGCCTTTATCTCAGAAGACAGGCATCACGAAGGCGAAGGACGGAAGCCTGAGAAATGGTATTGACAAGATTCCTGAGTTGGGTTTTACTGATAGGGATGAAAAGAATCAACACGGCCGGAGAACGTGGTTCCGGCTGTTGAATGAACAGGAGTATGTTTTTCATGGGAAAGACATTGGTTCTGGCAGAAAAACCGTCGGTAGGGAAAGAACTGGCCAGGGTTCTGGGCTGTCATCAGGGCGGAAACGGATATCTAGAAGGACCGCGCTATGTGGTGACATGGGCGCTGGGACATCTTGTCACCCTGGCGGACCCGGAAGCTTATGAGAAGGCGTGGCAGAAATGGAATATGGATACGCTGCCGATGCTTCCGCAGAATATGAAACTGGTCGTGATCCCGGAGTCTGCCAAACAGTTCAAGGTTGTTCAAGGCCAGATGAAGCGCAATGATATTTCAGAACTGGTCATTGCGACGGATGCGGGACGTGAAGGGGAACTGGTTGCCCGGTGGATCATGCAGAAAGCCGGATGGAACAGACCGGCGATGCGGCTCTGGATTTCTTCGCAGACCGACCGGGCGATCAGAGAGGGCTTTGCCCATCTGAGACCTGCCCGGGAATATGATGCGCTGTACCGCTCTGCACAGGCGAGGTCCGAAGCGGACTGGCTGGTGGGACTGAATGTGACAAGGGCCCTGACCTGCAGGCACAATGCCCAGCTCTCTGCCGGCAGGGTCCAGACACCGACCCTGGCATTAATCACGCAGCGGGAAGAGGAGATCCGGTCTTTCCGTCCGCGGGACTTCTGGACGATCCGCCTGAAGATCGGCGGCTTCAGCGTGCTGTGGAAAGACAGCAGGGGACAGTCCAGAATATTTGATGAAAACCAGGCACGCACCCTGGCGAAGGCTTTTGAGGGGCGGCAGGGCGTGATCACGCAGGTGAACAAGCAGTATAAGCAGGTTCCGCCGCCTCCTGCATATGACCTGACGGAGTTGCAGAGAGATGCAAACAGGAAATATGCGTATTCTGCCAAGGAGACGCTGAATCTGATGCAGTCGCTGTACGAACGGCACAAGCTGCTGACCTACCCGCGGACAGATTCCAGGTATATCTCGGACGATGTGGTTCCTACACTGCCCGAGCGGCTTCGGAGCGTCATGGTGGGAGAGTATGCTGACCTGGCCCGCCAGATCATCAGAACAAAACCTCTGCAGACACGGTATCTCGTCAACAATGCCAAGGTGACAGACCATCACGCGATTATTCCGACAGAAGAACAGCCCGAACTGTGGAGATTGTCCGGGCAGGAAAAGAACATCTATGATCTGGTGGTTCGCCGCTTCCTTGCGGTCCTTCTGCCGCCGCACACGTATGAAGAAATCAGTCTGACGCTGCAGGTGGATGGCCAGACCTTTACGGCCAAAGGAAAAGCTGTCAGGGACCAGGGATGGAAAGCTGCCTATGATGCGAGTTATGCGATGGATGACGAGGAGGGGGATGAAACCGATCGGCAGAGTCTTCCTCAGCTTACACGCGGACAGAGGCTGCCGGTTGAATCGGTCCAGGTGCTGCCCGGTAAAACCACACCGCCGTCCAGATATACCGAAGCCACCCTGTTAACAGCGATGGAACATCCGCAGGTGGAGGACAAGGCAATGGCCCAGACACTTGCGCAGACGAGCGGACTGGGAACCCCGGCTACACGTGCAGATATCATTGAAAAACTGTTTTCCAGCTTTTATATTGAGCGAAGGGGCAAAGAGCTGGTCCCGACGGCTAAGGGACTGCAGCTGGTCAGGCTGGTACCGGAAGAACTCCGATCAGCTGTCCTGACGGCAAAGTGGGAAGACCGGCTGGCAGCCATTGCGCAGGGGAAGAGTTCGGACAGGGGTTTTGTCGGAGAAATGCGCCAGTTTGCCTCAAGGCTGGTTGACGAAGTCAAAACAAGCAGTAAAACCTATACGCACGAGAATATGACGCGAACACCCTGCCCGGAGTGCGGGAAGAACCTGCTTCGTGTAAAGACAAAAAACGGCGGGGAGATGCTGGTCTGTCCGGACCGGGAGTGTGGATATCGCAGAAGCACGCTTCAGATCACCAATGCGCGCTGTCCGAACTGCCATAAGAAGCTTGAACTGCGCGGTGAAGGAGAAAAACAGATGTTTGCGTGCGTGTGCGGATATCGGGAAAAGATGTCAGCCTTCAAGGAAAGACGGGCCCAGGCATCCGGAAACAAGAACGATGTGCGCAATTATCTTGCACGGCAGGAAAACAGCGGGCAGCCGAAGAATACCCCGATGGCGGAGCAGCTGGCCAAATGGCTGGAAAACAATCAGTCCAATGGAAAATAAAGGGCAGTCTGGATTTGCAGCTGCATAGAATGACTGGATAAAACACAGCGGCAGATATCGTGCAGTGATGCATGAAATCGAAGAAGAGGAAGACGGCTGTTCACGGAGCAGGAACCGATGATCCGGCAAGGAGGGAAATCTGATTGCACCTGTATCTCATTCGTCATGGTGAAACCAGCTTCAACCGGGAGAAAAGACTTCAGGGGCGGAGCAATGAACCGCTCAGCGAGTCGGGAATCGGTCAGGCTGAAAAAGTGCGCTCATTCTTTGAACAACAGGCGGTCCGCTTTGACTGCGTCATCTCAAGTCCACTGCTTCGGGCCCGGCAGACAGCGGAAATCATCACCGGATGCAGCAGCATGGTTCTCGATGAGCGGCTTCTCGAAATGGATTATGGACCGTATGAGGGAATGCGTCTTGATCATCCGCTCCCGGAAGTGGCGCATTTTTTTCGGGATTTTGTTCATCATCCTGCGCCGGAAGGCATGGAGAGCCTCAGGCATGTGACCGAACGGATGCAGAGCTTCCTTGAAGACTTAAAAGCATGCGATGCACAGAATGTTCTGGTGGCCACGCATGCGATTGCACTCAAAGGGGCTCTGGAAGCAATCTCCCCGCGGCCGGACGGTGCATGGTGGTCTGTATATATCAGTCCGTGCGCGGTCTATCACACGGTCTGTTCGGACAGGAACTATTCCGTGCCTTCAGAAGTATTCTCGCTTTCTCATGAGGCGGGTGTATGAGTGCGGGCGTTTGTTTCTCCGGGAAAGGTCGACAGAAAAAACGCATCTGAGTGTCAAACATTCAGATGCGTTTTGATTATGCCTGTGCAAGCTGCTGGGTCATCCAGGTCTTGACAGCGTCTGTCACCATGTCCAGATGGATATCATAACAGTGGGTGTCACCCGGTATCAGCACAAGACGGGCATGCTCATACAGCCGGGCAGCTTCCATGCCGTATCTTACAGGCACGGCTTCATCTGCATCACCGTGTACAATCAGAACCGGCCCTTTATAAGCGTGGATGGCGTTCTCCACGTGGATGGTCTGTGCGACACGAACATAGTTTCCGCCAAGGGTCAGACCTTTCCACGCATCCAGCTCATCCGGCACGTGGTCGGGATCAAATTGGATGCCGAGCAGTTCACCTTTTCTGGCGGACTCCGGGATCATCCATGCCGGTGAGAGGGGAAGAATCCCCTTGATGACATCCTGCTCCATGGCCCCGGCCAGCATGACGGTCATGCCGCCCTGAGAGTGTCCGCACAGATAGAGATCGCTGACATAATCAAGACGGCGGGCATAGTCAATCACTGCCATGGTGTTGTTGAGCCACTTGTACAGGTTGTGATCATGAAAGGCTCCGTCACTGTGACCGTGACCATACATGTCAACACGCAGCGTGGCACAGCCGACCTCGCGCAGTGCGGCGGCAACAGCAAGAATGTGCCGCTCCTCCATATGCCCGGTGAATCCGTGAATCACGATCACCATCGGCATCTTTTCACCGTGCTTTTCCGGCAGCTCAATCTGTGCATTCAGTCGGATGCCGTCATCCATAATAAACATACCATTCCTCCTAATCCATGATTTTCAGGGGATTCCATCGGAGATAATCTCCGGAGACCAGACTGTATTGAATACCTCTGAAACAGCCCAGAATGCTGTCGTGAAATCTTGCGTTTCCGTGGCAGTGGGCGTAAATGACCTGTTCAGCACCATAGGTTTCAGCAATATCGGTAAAAATGCTTCTCTCTTCCAGCATGTTGGTTGGAGGATAATGCAGGAACATGATGAATTTCCGGAAACCGGCATTCCTGGCTTCCTCAAAGGAGATGCGGAGCCGCTGCGCTTCACGCTCGACAAGCTTCTGTGCCTGTGCTTCCTTTTCTCTGTCCCAGTCAAGGATGGCACCGGTGCGGCTGACATAGAACGGGCCTTCAAAGGTATATCCCTTGGTTCCCACAAGTGCATAGTCTTTGTAGGCACAGAACGTATTCTGGAGGAAGAAAAGCCGGTTTTCAAAACGTGCATTCAGCTGTGACGTTTTTTTGGCATCCCAGAACATATCATGATTGCCTCTGAGAAGAATCTTGCGGCCAGGAAGGGAACAGATATATTCCAGATCTTTTTCACATTCAGGCAGGCTGCGGCCCCAGGAATGGTCGCCGACTAGAACCAGGGTATCGTCAGGATGAATGCGCTTCCTGCAGATCTGGGAGAAGCGTTCCTCATGACCGCGCCAGACAGGGTCTGTCAGCTGCCCCGGTGCTTTGAGCTCTGTCTGGAAATGAAGGTGAAGATCACCGATGGCATATAAACTCATAAAGGCCTCCATGAAGCGCGGGTGGGAATGAAACGGGCAGGTGCAGATGCTTGAAATGAGCCTGCGATGATTTTCAATTATATCATATCCCTTATGGAAAAGGCAGGGATGATGGGCAGAAGGCAAAAAGCACTTGACCCCATCCGATATAAAAATATAATTAAAAGCAAAATGTATGCCATCATTTTTCTGAAAAGAGGCTTTTTATATGGAACAGGATCTGTCGTTTCTTTCATCAGATGGTGTTCATCAGATTTTTGTGCGCGCCTGGTATCCGGAAGAACAGCCCCGGGCCGTTCTTCAGCTGACGCACGGGATGGTTGAGTACATTGACCGGTATGATGCATTTGCCCGCTTTCTGACCTCAAAAGGACTGCTGGTCGTCGGACAGGATCTTCTCGGGCATGGGCACACGGCAAAAAACGAAGATGAACTGGGATATTTCGGCGAGAACCCCAGTGCGCTTCTGGTCGCAGATATGCATACTCTCAGAGAGAAAATGCAGGGGTTCTACCCTTTGCTCCCGTATTTTATGCTCGGTCATTCCATGGGATCCTATCTGCTGAGGCAATACCTGGTCCAGCATGGAAGCGGACTGGCCGGTGCAATCATTATGGGAACCGGATTCATGGATCCGGCTGTGACCAATCTGGGCCTTCTGATTGATGAGGCGATTGAATCCATGAAAGGTGAGCGCTATCGCTCGCCTCTGATGGCAAAGCTTACGACCGGGTCCGGTCCCTATGCGAAATACAGTACGGACGGGTCGGATGTGACACGTTCCTGGCTGACGAAGGATACGGAAATCGTAAAAAAGTACTATACTGACCCTTACTGTACCAGCAAATTCACGATGAACGGCTATAAAGGAATGCTTGAAGCAGTACAGTTTGCTGATACGTTTGCCAATATTCAGAAAATGGATCCGGGCATCCCGGTCTACCTGGTTTCCGGAGCGCTGGACCCGGTCGGGGATATGGGAAAAGGCGTGAAAAAGGTCTTTGAACTGTTCGGAAAGGCTGGAATCAGGGACGTGAGCATGCACCTGTTTGATGGGGACCGGCATGAGATCCTCAATGAGACGGACAGGGAAGAGGTCGTGTATCCCGACATTTTTGCCTGGATTGAAAAGCATCTTGCATGAAAAGAAAAACCAGCGCAGAGCATCAGGGTTTTCTGCGCTGGTTTTCTTAGGATTTCCTGCTTTTCCATTCGAGAATTTCATCAAGCCGCTTGTGAACATGCTGCTCTTCGCCCTGATCACCGGGAAGATAATACCGGGTTCCTGCAAGCGCATCGGGGAGGCAGACCATCCTCGTCAGCTTTTCCTCGGTATCATGCGCATATTCGTAGCCTTTCCCGTATTCTAGATCTTCCATCAGTTTGGTGGGTGCATTGCGGATGACAAGCGGAACCGGATCGGCCGGACGGCTTCGGATATCCGATTTGGCGTGCTCGCAGGCCAGGTACAGGCTGTTGGATTTTGGTGCCATGGACAGATAGACCACACAGTGCGTCAGATGGACATCGCATTCAGGCATGCCGAGCTTGTGGCAGGCTTCAAAAACGGAGATGGCCAGAGGAAGTGCATTCGAATCTGCCATGCCGATGTCTTCACTGGCAAAACGAACAAGGCGCCGTGCAATATAGAGCGGGTCTTCTCCGCCGTCCAGCATCCGCATGCACCAGTAGACGGCTGCATCGGGATCGGAATTCCTCATGGATTTGTGCAGGGCGGAAATCATGTTGTAATGCTCTTCGCCGTTCCGGTCATAGAGCAGAGACCTGCGGTTCATGGCATCGGCCAGGGTGGTATCCTCCACATGGATGCCGCCATTCTCATCCAGACGGCCGTTGAGCACACAGACTTCAAGGGTGTTGAGCGCAGTGCGTGCATCCCCATTGGAGAAACCCGCAATGGCATGCAGCTGGTCATCCGTTACGGATACATGCATGGTGCCAAAGCCTTTCGGGCTGGTCAGGGCATGCTGCAGAAGACGGAAAAGATCCGCTTCGGAGAGCGGTTTGAGAATAAACACCTTGCAGCGGGAAAGAAGGGCGGAATTGATTTCAAAGGACGGATTTTCGGTTGTTGCACCAATGAGAATGATGCTGCCTTTTTCCACAAAGGGAAGAAAGGCATCCTGCTGCGCTTTATTGAAACGGTGGATTTCGTCGGCAAACAAAAGGGTTTTCTTTCCCAAAAGGCGATTGTTTTCTGCACGCTGCATGACTTCCTTGACTTCTTTGATTCCGGAAGTCACAGCGCTGAACTCGACAAATTCCGCTTTGGCGGTCCGGGCGATGATCCTGGCCAGTGTCGTTTTTCCAACCCCGGGCGGGCCCCAGAAAATCATCGAAGAAACCTGACCCCGGTCGATCAGCTGACGGAGAATGTGTCCTTTCCCAATCAGATGCTGCTGTCCGCAGTAATCATCCAGCGTGTCCGGCCGCAGGCGGCTGGCAAGCGGCGCCAGGCTTTCGCGCTGTTCATCCGGGGTGTCAAACATACTCATCTGTTCCATAAGACTATCACGCCTCCACAAACTGAGTGTAGCACGTGGTGCATTCTGAGGCAAGTCGGGATGGCCCTGAATTTTGACTGATCAGAGGAAACAAACGGAGCGAAGAACAGGAGGGTGATTCTGTCACGGAGCACAGAAGACCCCCTGCATGAAAGAAACCACCAAAAGTGCAAAAATCACCTTATGCCGGAAGGATTGGAATGAGCCTGAAGCTTGCCACGGAATCGTTCATGTTGTATAATTCTGAGGCATGCGCGGCATGCAGCGATTGAAACATTTGAGGAGGTCTCCGTTGTATGGTACAGGCAGTAGTTGGTGCAAACTGGGGCGATGAAGGCAAAGGTAAAGTCACAGATCTGCTCGCTGAACAGAGTGATGTGGTTGTCCGTTTCCAGGGCGGTGCCAATGCAGGACATACCATTATCAATGATTACGGACGGTTTTCCCTTCATCTTCTTCCTTCCGGTGTGTTTCACCAGAACGTTGTCAATGTCATTGGCCCCGGCGTTGCTCTCAATGTCGAGGCACTCCTCAGAGAACTGAAGTCCTTGACAGACAGCGGCGTACCTGCTCCCAAGCTGCTCATTTCCGACAGATGCCAGGTCATGATGCCGTATCATGTTGATTTTGACCGCTTTGAAGAAGAACGTCTTGGAAAGAATTCCTTTGGATCCACCAAGTCCGGGATTGCACCGTTTTATTCCGATAAGTTTGCCAAGGTCGGCATTCAGGTCTGCCAGCTTTATGATGAAGAGATTCTTCGCAGCCGTCTGGAGATTGCACTGGTCAAGAAGAATGTTCTTCTCAGCGAACTGTATCACAAGGAAAAAGTCGATCTGGATGAACTTGTCCGCTATCTGCAGGATATTGCAGAAAAGATTCGTCCTATGGTCTGTGATACGACCCGATTCCTCTTTGAGGCGGACCGCGCCGGAAAAGTCATTCTTCTGGAAGGCCAGCTGGGCACACTCAGAGATCCGGATCATGGGATCTATCCGTACACGACTTCTTCTTCTCCGCTGGCTGCGTTCGGGTGCATCGGAGCAGGGGTGAGCCCGACTTCACTCAAGAAGATCTATGCCGTCACCAAGGCGTATTCGAGTGCTGTCGGTGCAGGTCCTTTCGTGGCGGAGATCTTTGGCGATGCGGCCAAGGAACTGCGTGACCGCGGCGGCGATAAGGGCGAATACGGTGCCACGACAGGAAGACCGCGTTCTGTCGGCTGGTTTGATGTCGTTGCGACAAGATATGGTGCCATGGTGCAGGGAGCTACGGAACTTGTGCTTACCAACCTGGACGTGCTGGGGTACCTCGATGAGATTCCGGTCTGTGTTGCCTATGAAACAAAGGATGGCGAAAGAATCACGGATTTCCCGACCACGCCTACGCTCATGCACTGCAAGCCCGTGCTGGAAAAGCTTCCCGGCTGGAAAACAGATATCCGCGGCATCCGGAACTATGCAGACCTTCCTGAAAACTGCAAAGCTTATGTCGACTTCATTGAGCGTGTGACCGGCGTACAGATCCACATGGTTTCCAATGGGCCGAAGCGCTCGGATATTCTTTATCGGTAATTCTGAAGCTGCCATGGACACATGGCAGCTGGTTTTTCCGGGGACGCTTTTCTACGGTAAAGCGTGAAATTGCGAGGTGGAAGAATGATTGGCATCATTGACTACGGCATGGGCAATCTGCGCAGTGTTCAGAAGGCGTTTGCCTATCTGGGGTTTCAGGCGGACATTATCGGCGATGCGCATCTGGCGGCAAAGGCTGACCGACTCATCCTTCCGGGCGTCGGTGCATTCCATGATGCAATGGAGCGTCTGCGTGAGACCGGCATGGATGAAGCAGTGCTGGAGGCGGCTGAAAAAGGCAAACCGCTGCTTGGCATTTGTCTTGGCATGCAGATGATGTTTGAATACAGTGAAGAAAACGGCCTCTGGAAGGGTCTTGGACTGTTCCCGGGCAGGATTACACGGCTGGAAGACCATGGTCTGAAAATACCGCACATGGGATGGAATCAGCTGGATACACGCGGAGGCATCCTCTTTGAACAGGATACGCATCCGTATGTGTATTTTGTGCACTCCTACTGCGCTGCACAGATCAATCAGTACACGGCCGCAACCTGTACATATGGACAGACCTTTACAGCCAGTGTACAGAAGGATAACATCTGTGCAACGCAGTTTCATCCGGAGAAAAGCGGGACAGAAGGTCTGAACATGCTCAGAAGATTCGCACTGTGGGAGGGATCGGGATGCTGACAAAACGGATCATTCCATGTCTTGATATCCGCGACGGGCGTGTCGTGAAAGGCGTGAATTTTGTCGGAATCCGGGATGCCGGTGATCCGGTGGAGGCGGCCGTCCGATATAACGAAGAAGGAGCGGACGAACTGGTCCTTCTGGACATCAATGCGAGCCATGAAGGCCGCAGGACAGTGTATGATGTAGTGAGCAGGGTAGCGGAACAGGTGTTTATTCCCTTTACGGTGGGCGGCGGCATTTCCGATCTGGAACAGATCCGGCAGCTGCTTCTTTTGGGGGCAGATAAGGTATCCATCAATTCTCCGGCCGTGCGCAATCCGGATTTTATTACCGAAGCAGCGATGCGTTTTGGCAGCCAGTGCATTGTTCTTGCCATGGATGTCCGTGCGCGGGAGGGCGGATGGGATGTCTATGTCAATGGGGGAAGAGTAAACACAGGGCTTGACGCGCTGAAGTGGGCCGAAGAGGGGGTACGCAGAGGTGCGGGTGAAATCCTTCTGACCAGCATGAATACAGATGGCGTTCAGCAGGGGTATGCCATGGATGTGACGCGGGCGATTGCCGATATCGTACCTGTCCCGGTGATAGCCAGCGGCGGGGCAGGAAGGAAGGAACATTTCCGGGATATTCTGACCGAAGGACATGCAGATGCGGCCCTCGCAGCGACGCTGTTCCATTTCGGGATTCTGCCGATTCCTGAATTAAAAGAGTATCTTGCGAAAAGCGGTGTACCGGTGAGGAGGGTATAAGACGATGCCATATGAGTCCAGACTCGCCCTGGGCCTGGTTCCCTATACAGCAGGTGAACAGCCCAAGGACAGAAAATTCATCAAACTCAATACGAATGAAAATCCATATCCGCCTTCGCCTGAAGTTGAAAAAGCGCTTCAGGGAAAGATTGAAACACTCAGACTGTACCCGGATACGGATGCCACCATACTCAGGGAGGCTGTTGCAGACCATTTCGGTGTTTCTCCCGATCAGGTGTTCTGCGGCAATGGATCGGACGAGGTGCTGGCGTTTGCCTTTGCTGCCTTTTTTGCAGGGAAAGATGTCTATGCACCCGACATATCCTATTCTTTCTATCCGGTGTATGCCTCTCTGTTTGGGGCGAATCTTTGCCAGGTGCCGGTCCGTTCGGATTTTACGGTGGATGTTTCAGGCATGATGCGTGCAGGTCCGGTGGTTCTTGCAAATCCGAATGCACCGACCAGCCTTGCGCTGGCGATGGAGGATATTCGCCGCCTGGCAGAGCATACGCGTGAGCATGATGAAATTCTTCTCGTCGATGAAGCCTATGCTGATTTTGCTCATGCATGCGCTGTTCCTCTTCTGAAGGACTTTGACAATCTGCTGATTGTGCGTACATTCTCGAAGAGTCATTCGCTTGCCGGGCTC
>Ga0129307_1000830_pt1 | contig 41477 bp, 60 predicted proteins | sample P1105metagenome_FD_94437 | JGI IMG/M metagenome (GOLD analysis project Ga0129307, IMG submission 94437) | Capybara group fecal microbial communities from Wisconsin, USA - P1105 metagenome | ecosystem: Host-associated > Mammals > Digestive system > Large intestine > Fecal | place: USA: Wisconsin...
AATTTTCGCAGAACGCAGCGAAGTGATTACCCCGCCATCTGCCATCTGATTGATCGCATATGGTCAATCTCGCACCTGACTTTTATCTTTGAAGACGATGAAGATCATGACTGGGAAGAAGAGGTGGAACCAGCTTCTGCATATTACTATCCAGATGTTCGGGACTTCTTCATTGATGCATCACAGAAGAATAATAAAGCCGCTTGATCTCAATAGACCCAAGAGCATAGCCGCACGATAACAGTAGTTTTAAGAAACATGAAAAAGGGCTCAGCATTTTTGAAAAGCCACTCTCTTGTTTCTTACTCATAGACTGATTGACAATGCACATAATATGTAATAATATTGTAGTGCAAAGGAGGGCTTTGTGTGGATACAAATATGACTTTTCGAATGGACTCTGAAGTAAAGGCGCAGATGGCCTCTATCTGCGAAGCACTTGGTATGTCTACTTCCACTGCGTTCAATATCTTTGCAAAAGCTTTTGTTCGGGCAAAAGGAATGCCGTTTCCCGTCACTGTTCAGGAGCCGGCAACGGCAGTGAGTCGGGATAAAATGCTAGCAGATACCGATCAGATGCTAAGCGAGTTCAGCGCTGATTATAAGAGGATGGCAGAATGATCTGGGTAACAGCAGACGATGTAATCTTGATCCACAGCCGGATCATACAAACTACCGGTGGCATTGAGGGCTTACGAGACCGAGCTGGGCTGGAAGCAGCGATAGCTGCGCCATTGCAGTCCTTTGGCGGAGAAGATCTCTTTCCAAGTGACATTGAGAAGATTGCAAGAATCGGCTTTGGCTTGGCATCGAACCATGCGTTTCTCGATGGGAACAAACGTATCGGCGCCATGATGACGCAGTTGCTCCTCAAATGGAATGGATATCAGCTCCGCTTGAAACAGGGCGAATTGGCTGACATGTTCATCGCTATCGCGGATGGAACAAGCAATGAGCAGGATCTTCTAAACTGGATCCAAGAACACACATAACGATTACGGAGATCGGGATCGCCCGGTCTCCTTTTTCTTTCTGTTCCAGTTGATTTGTTGTTTGGCATTCCTCTTTTTCGTAAGTAATAGTAGATAATACATGAGGAGGAAACCGAAATGAAAAGCTGCAAATACATGAGTGCGGAGGAACTTCCGATGATCCTCAATGTGCAGGAGGTGTCTGACTTTATTGGCCTGGGCATGTCTCAAACCTATGATCTGATCCGGCGCATTGATTTCCCCGCGTTCAAAATCGGAAACCGTATTTTTGTGCCGAGAGATAAGTTCCTTACCTGGATCGACAATCAGTCGGCAGAGAAGGAAGCTTTATTCTATGTGGATCCGAGGTGATAAAGTTGGAAAGTAGAGAGATCAAGCGCATCATGAGCGCAAAAGAGTTGCCGGATGTGATGACGATGCCAATCGTTGCGAGAACGCTTGGTTGCAGTCTGAATACGGCATACGCCCTATTGAATCGCCAGGACTTCCCGCGATCGGTTGCAGGGAATCGCGTGTATATCGATAAGGAAAAGTTCCTTGCGTGGCTGGACGATCAAACGGAGCAGCGGAGGTGAATTCGGTGTCTGCAAAAAAGAGAGCCAACGGCGAAGGCAGTATCCGGAAGAGATATGAAGGGTGTTGGGAGGGGCGGTATACTGCCGGCTACGATATCCTGACTGGAAAACGGATTCAGAAGGGTGTCTTTGCGAAGACGAAGAAAGAATGCGCGGCTAAACTGGCCAAAGCCATTCAGGAGAATACCGGTCCATACTACCAGCGGGGGAAGGGCTATGACGATGTCACTTTGGGGCATTGGATGCACCTCTGGTTTGAAGCATATACCAAGCCCAACATCAGGCCCAATACAATCTCCAGCTACACGAATATCATTGAAAACCACATCATCCCGGTGCTTGGTGATATTCGACTTACCAAACTGCAATCCATACAGATCCAGAGGTTTTACAATGACCTGAAGGAACATGGGCGGCTCGACAGTAAAGCCATTCGGACTGAGGAACCCTTATCTTCCAGCATGGTGCGTCATGCCCATATGGTCTTGAGCGGAGCGCTCAAGCAGGCAGTGAAGGAGCGAATCATTTCTTTCAATCCCTGTGATAACTGCAGGATCCCTAAGAAAGAGAAGAAGGAAATGACGATTCTGCCTCCGGAAAAGATCGGAGCATATTTGGATGAGGCAAAGCGACTCGGTGTCTATGAGATGTTCTTTCTGGAGTTGACCAGTGGCCTGCGTCGAGGAGAACTGCTCGCACTTCTTTGGACAGACCTGGATATTGAAAACAATAAGCTCACGGTGAATAAACAGGTAAACCGGATCAATGGGGAGCTTGTAGTATCTGAACCCAAAACGCAGAACTCTATCCGCACGGTAGCATTGCCGCAGCAGACTGTGGATTTGCTGATTTCTGAACATCAAAGGCACCCAGGCAGCCCTCTTATGTTTTGCTGCCCAAGGACAAACAGTTATTGGAGTCCAGATTCCGTTGTACGGCTTCACAAAAAGATGCTTGCTGCAGCAGGGGTAGAAGACAGGGTTCGTTTTCATGACTTAAGACACACTTTCACGACCTTAGCTGTCCAGAGTGGAGCAGATGTCAAGACGATTGCGAGTATGCTTGGCCATTACAGTGCCGCCTTTACACTGGATACCTATACCCATGTGACCGATAGCATGCAGCGAGGGGCAGCGGAGAAAATCAGTGTTTTTCTCAATGCAAATGTCCAGATCAATACGAATGTGCAGGTCAATGTCAATATCGTTCAGCCACTCGATGATGTAGTCGTGGCGCAAGAAGCGGTCTAAAGAGAAAGAGGGGTACCCAGAAACGGATACTCCTCTTTTTGGTGGGCCAGGTTGGAATCGAACCAACGGTGTTTCTGATGTCACGGTTTTACGGACCGCTGCCTTCGCCAGCTGGGCGTACTGACCCGTATGGTGGAACCGGCTGGAATCGGACCAACGACACCCTGGGCTTCAACCAGGTGCTCTACCAACTGAGCTACAGTTCCATGTGGCGGAGAGCGCAGAACTCGAATCTGATACCATTCCTGGTACGATCCGCTTAGCGGGCGGTCCCCAGACCTTCTGGGTTCACTCTCCATATTTGGCTGGGGTGGCTGGATTCGAACCAGCGAATGCCGGTGTCAGAGACCGGTGCCTTACCACTTGGCGACACCCCAATATTGGCAGGGGCAAAGCGAATCGAACACTTAACCTACGGTTTTGGAGACCGTTGCTCTACCAGTTGAGCTATACCCCCGTGTGGTGATGCCTGCGGGGTTCGAACCCGCAATTTCCAGCTTGAGAGGCTGGCGTCCTAACCAAATTAGACGAAGGCACCATTTGGAGATACGGGCCGGATTCGAACCGGCGAATAACAGCTTTGCAGGCTGTCCTCTTAAACCTCTTGAGTACCGTATCGTATGGCTGGGATAGCTGGATTCGAACCAACGATGCCGGTGTCAAAGGCCGGAGCCTTAACCTCTTGGCTATATCCCAGAATGGTGGAGATCCGCGCCGGACTCGAACCGGTCATTGCAACCGTGAAAGGGTTGTGTCCTAACCATTTAGACGAGCGGACCAGATGCAGGGAACGCTGCTCCCTGCGTATTAAGCAACCGAGTGATCGGTGATAATGATGTCATCCATACGCACATGCAGCAGAGCTGCCAGCGCAATGAGATTGTCTACCGTAGGCAGCGCAGTTCCATTCTGCCATTTGTAGATTGCCTGCGGGGAATTGAACCCAAATGCCATCTGCAAATCGTGGACAGAGAGGCCTGCTGCTTTGCGTAGATGCGTAATATTGGCGCCAGTGCGGGCCAAATTGATCGTTGGAATATCCAACTGGAAACCCTCCTTTCTGAATGATTGCTGCGTTTTGCGCGCAAAAAAGCCGCTTGCCTTTTATCAAGACAAGCGGCTTCATAATTCAGAGAGGGAGAACCAGGCAGACCATTTTATACGGTCAACATGGTACCAATCCAATCATATTCTTCTGCTTATCTTGATATGGGCGCACTTCACTAAAGCTATATTCCTGGCACTGGAAGATAGCCTGCCACTCGCTCATATAGAAGATAGCGGAAGAGATGGTCTTCATGGTGTAATTCCTTTCTGCAGAGTGTTTTTCTTGGTTTCTAAAGGTACTATACCACATCTTTACGGGTTTGTCATTCAACTTGTAGTTAAAACTTTTATTCTTTGTTCGTTTCGATGGTGATTGGTTGTACCATGATTTTGCATCGATCTTCATGACATTTTGCATCTCCCCAAAACACTTCGCCAGAGGCCACAACAAAGGCTTGAGGATAGTATTCGTTTTGCCCCAATTCAATACTGTATTCCGTCTTGAAACCTAAGCAGTCTCCATTATATAGGAACAGCCCAGCCGGGCAATCGACTAAAGTGCACATTTCTCCATCTATAGTTATATTAGCAAACATGTTCCTCACGCTCCTAATTTGTAATCTCCCCGAAACAACGCCACCTACCTAATTCAGCTAATCAGAGCGCCTCAAAATGATACCTGGGCTTGCACTGACTCTTTTTGCCATACTCGATGGCTTCCACAGGACAGCGGCAGATACACGCCATGCAGTGGGTGCAGTCGCCGCCCCAGACAGGCTTACCGTTTTGAATCGTGATGTTGTTCGTTGGGCAGAGCTTGGCACACTGGCCGCAGCCGGTGCAGGCGTCGCCGGCCGCAAAGGCGGTCGCTTTGACGAAGAACGAATAGAAGATCGGATTCACCGGGCCGCTCATGAATCGGTCGTAGAAGTTATTGCGGGGTGGCGGGAAGGCTTGATCCGCCGCGATGGCGGAGATCATGCGATCAATGTCCGGCTCCGCCCTGGCAACGATCTGCTGCGCTTCCTCCGCCTGGGGTGCGTTGAACATGGCAATGTAATTTTCAGGCATGATGATCTGCGCCGTGCCCATATAGGTGAGCTGTGTCTCCTGACAGAGCGCGCGGTTATACTGAGCGGCATTGCCAATCTCACTGCCGCAAGTCATGACGAACCACACCTGCTTTGCACCGGGGAAGTCGGTTTTCACCAGCCAGTCCCGCACAATGCGCGGAATGCGCCACGCGTAAGTGGGCGTGACGATAACCAGGCGTTCATCGGATGTGACTGGAGAAGTATCGCCCGCTTTGATGTGGTCGTTCATGCTGAGAAGCTCGTCGCCCAGAGCGACCGCAATGCGCTCTGCGATGTACCGGCTGTTCCCAGTACCTGTGAAATAGAGTACCATGCTGGACCTCCTTACTGTCCGACAAAGGCCGCAATAGCCTCTACGGTCTGCCGTACTTGCTCCTCTCCTGAAATAGTAGGAATGCCGTCGCCATCCTGCGGGCCATAGCTGCCAAACTGAGCGTGGCAACCGCCGTCCAGAACCACTTCGGTGGTATCTGCAGGGAGATTTGCGCGATTCTTTTCATAGGATTCCCGATTCATCACCCCGTCCTCCGAGCCATAGACAGAGAGCACCCGCAGGGTTGTCTGGGAGATATCCTTTGTGGAATAGGCAGCAAGCAGAATCAGCCCGTCAAAATCCTTCTCGTGTGCCGCAGCATAGCCCGCTGCCATAGCACCGCCCAGAGAGTGTCCAGCTATGTACCAGGTCGTGATCTCCGGGTGTTTTTGTTGGAGTCCGTCCGCAGCGTTAGCATCCAGAACAGCCAGATTGCCGGGCATCTGGACCAAAGCGCAGAGAATGCCTTGCTCTGCACAGGCACGCAGCAGGGGCGCATAGGCCGTATACTCCACCTTGCCGCCGGGGTAAAAGATCAGCCCTGCGGTCGGATCCTTGGGAACGAACCAGATCACATCCCCGTCCTGCTCCGCCTGCACACTGTCCGTGAGATAGGCCATAGCTTCCAATGCTGTCTCATCGGCATGGTAGTAATCGGACACATAGGCATAGCCGCCGACCCCAAAGACGAAAAGGACCGTCAGGCACACGGACAGGATGATTCTTGTCCTTTTCTTCATATGATGATCCCTTCGCAGTGGTCGATCTCATGCTGAATGATCTCCGCCGTCCAGCCGGTAAAGGTCTTGAGCCGTGTCTGGAACTTCTCGTTCTGCCATTGCACCTTAATGGTCTGGAAACGCTTCGTTTTCCGTGTACCGGTGAGGGACAGGCAGCCCTCCTCGGCCTCATACGCACCGGACTGCTTGACAATGACGGGATTGAACATGACCATGTATTCGCCATCATTGTCGAATGCGATGATGCGTTTGTTGACGCCGATCATATTGGCCGCCATGCCCACGCAGCTCTCCTTATGGGCGGTCAATGTTTCCAGCAGATCCTGCGCCACGCCGAGATCGTCTGCCGTGGCGGGTTCCGCCTTTTGGGCGAGAAAAGCCTCGTCTTTGCATATTTCACGAACCATTGCAATGCTCCTTTTTGTCTTTACATGAGATGCTTATTTCTGTATGATATAGGCATCAGAGGAATTAGTCAAGGAACAGCGGGAGGAATCTATGATGCAAAAAGTATGTGATTTTCTGAAGTCTGCCGGCACTTACTATCTGGCCACCGTAGAGGGCGATCAGCCTCGCGTTCGCCCGTTCGGCACTGCCCATATTTTTGAAGACAAGCTGTATATCCAGACCGGCAAATCCAAGCCGGTGTCCAGTCAGATCGCCGCCAACCCCAAGTGCGAGATCTGTGCTTTCAAGGATGGCGTGTGGCTTCGTGTTGCCGCCGAGCTGGTGGAGGATGACCGCGTGGAAGCCAAGAAGTCCATGTTGGACGACTACCCCAACCTGCGGGCTATGTACGATGAGAACGACAGCAACACCCAGGTCCTGTATCTGAAGAATGCCGTGGCCACCTTCAGTTCCTTTACTGCGGCTCCTGAAGTCCATGAATTTTGAAAAGGCTGCCCGCTCTGCGAAAGGGCGGGCAGTTTTCGTTAGGTGGTGGTTTTTTGAAACTGTTTTACTCAGCTGACCGACAGGAATGGCGAAGATATCTCGAAGAGCATTTTGAGACTGATGATGAGGTATGGTTTGTATTTCCAATGAAAGGATCCGGCGAAGAAAGCATGAGCTACAATGATGCCGTAGAAGAGGCTCTCTGCTTCGGCTGGATCGACAGCACCATCAAGCATACGGACGAACTTCACCGCGCCCAGCGCTTCACACCCCGAAAAAAAGGAAGTCCATACTCACAACCGAATATTGAAAGGCTAATATGGCTGGAATCGCAAGGTATGATCCATCCCAAAATCCGTGAAAGTGTCCTTCCAATCATCACGGCTCCTTTCGTTTTTCCCAAAGACATTTTGGATGAACTTCAAAAAGATGAATCGGTATGGGAGAACTATCAGAAATTCAGCGATCCCTACAAGCGTATCCGGGTTGCCTATGTTGATGCAGCACGAAAGCGCCCAGATGAATTTCAAAAGCGCCTGAAAAGTTTTTTCGATAAGACGCGCCAGAACAAGATAATCAGAGGTTTTGGTGGGATCGAAAAATACTACTAAAGAAAGTACCATCAGTTCAATAGAAATCGCTTACACCCCGCTATCCAATTGGACAGCGGGGTGATTCAATATCATTAGGAGTTGAACGCGATAAAACCCCATAGAAAGAGACCAACAATCAGTAATGCTGCCCCACCGACTTTCGCGTTTGGACTTGGTTTGCATAGGAAGTAAATACCGGCAATAGGCATTAAAAAGATGATCAGGAGCGTGTAAACCAGGCAGCCAAGCGCTGCATCCTCATCACTGCGTCGTCTTCTCGCCATCATGCTCCCCCTCATCTATCGTAATATGGAGTCTCTTCAAAACCGCGTTTTTTCAACTGTTCTACCAAATGATCAAGAATGGTTTTGCTTACATGTTTGACTCTTTCTGCGTTCCGGAACCGTCGAACGAGTCTTGGCGATATGGCGTAGTAGAACCGAACAAAGGCTCTGCCAATTCTACTTTTGCGGAGTCCGTAGTCTCTGAAGCGACGGAGAACCCACAGTTCCGGACAATCGTAGGTCCCGTAGACTGCGGTAGCAATGTAGCAGCCGTCAGATGATTCATCGTCATCATCCTCGCAACAAAGCTTGTACGCAATATAATCATCCAAGAAATCATCGTGTTCAGACATGCGAGTATTCCTCCAGGTCATTCATGATACTCCAATATTACATGAACACCTGTCCCAATGAACGGACAGCGGATAAGAAATGCGTGGTGCTCAGGGGAAGGGCTGGGCACCACGCATTTTGGGATTTATCCATTCTACTGGAGCTTGTTATTTGAACTGTACGATTACATCATATCGACGGTCTATGGCTTTGACGATTGGCTCGTAGATTTCCTTTACCATTTTGAGAGCGAGATCGTCGGCTTTCTGCCCATTTGAAGCAGTGTTGAATTTTTCCTCTAACCTTGTGCGTAGATCCTTCGCAATGACATTGTAATCCCGCACAGTCAGCTCAATATCTCCTCGCGCTAACAGGCCTTCCTTCACTTCATCAATGATGATGTTATTCGGGTCAATCTCAATCGCCTGCAAATATGCATGATCAATGAGAATCGTAATGGTTTTCTTTTCCTTGTCCTCAATGACATTTGCCACTGTCAGGTTGTCCAGATCTACAACAAAGTAGCCAGTCCCGGTATAGGACACAGTTTGTGTCTTCTTCAGAAAATCGAAGTCCAGCTGTCTAATGAGACGGTCAGTCAGTTCTGTGGAGACAGTCCCTTGCTGCGTGCTAACAATGAGTTTCCGCATCTCATTATGGTCAGAGAGAATGACTTCGGAGAAATTTACATCAACGCCGCTGTTCTTGAGGTAGATCGTATCCAAATCGATCTGCTCGATGTTATCCGATACATTCATATGTAGAGGGTTTACGCCGTGCTTGCAGCCCCAGATCACAACAACGCCGATTGCCGCTATAAGGAACCAGATGATGAGGTTTGTGCGTTTTTGTTTGTCCTTCAGGAATTCCAGTATCTTCATATCATCACTCTCCTACAACCAGGATCTCAGATCCGGAGGTGCTTGAGCCAGATCCGGAGTCCGAGTCGGAATGACGCTTTCTACGCATCTGCGGCATCGGGATTGCAATATGGAAGGTTTCTTTCAGGATCCACTTGAGAATGAAGAAATTAACGATTGGCATCAGACAGTTTGTGAGGATCAGAATTGCGATGGAATTCATGCACTTGCGAATGGTGTTTTGAAAGTGAGCCATCAGGTTGGACATATCGTTGATGGCCGTTTGGAACAGATCGGAGAGTTTTTCAAAGATCGTCTGCTCCTCAGCTCCGCCCTCCATAGCCTCGTTGAGCTTATCAGCGCCGTCTTCCGTGTCCGCGATTGTGTTCTCCACATAAGCTGTAAGGTCTGCAGCAACGTAGTTTGTAATATGCGTGCTGCACGGAACGACAAGAGCAACAGCCAAGCCCAGCACAGCCACTCTGGCTGCGATGCCTTTTAATAGATCCTTTTTGAGAAGGATCGACAGAATTCCAATCCCGCACGCCGTTGGGATCGCAATCGCAAAGGCGAGCTTTACTCCGTAGCGAATCAGCAACTGTTCAAAGTGCAGCATGACAAGGATTGCGATAAAATAGATGTTCATGTCCGCCAAGCTGTCGGCCAAGGGTGTTGCAAAGTCGTCCGGCAGTGCGGAGATAGCCAGAGAAGTGGATAGCGTTGCTGCTGAAAACTTCATCACGGTATTGCTGCTCTCCTCGACACTTTCAAGGGAATCCTGGATGAACCCCCTGTCTGGCAGCCATGATGTTACGACGAAGAATGAGAATACACCTATGAGAACCAAAATCAGGATATTCCTTATCGGCTCAGCGTATTTCTTGGATAGCATGTTTATCTCCCCCTATCTCTTTTTCAGGTTCATTTTCCATTATATCTGATGTTTCTATCCGGGTAAACGACCGGATCCGCAGAACGAAGCCGACTATTCAAAAGGAACTTACATATTTGGGCCATATAAAACCAGCCCCGACCAGAGAGCGGATCGGGGCTGATAAGGTATCATGTTATGTGCAAGCTTTCAATAGCCCGACCGCGCCGCCGATTAGTGCCAGCGGCAAGAGCAGGATGACTCCGCCTGCAAATAACAAGCAGACGATCAGCACTGGCACGGCGATTGCGAACAACAGCGAAGCCAGTATCTTCGCTGCTCCCCATGTGAGCGACAGAGCAAGCCCTATGGCTTTGAAGGCAAGCCAGCAAAACAGAATAATTACCAATAATTCAAACATATCATTTACCCCTTTCAGAAGTAGAAGACTCAACTTTCTTTATTAACACATGGATTCCGAGTTGTTCAAAATACTCAGGGTTCTTTCCTTGTTTCTCCAAGAGTCTGATAGCAAGGACTCTCTCTCGTGTCGTCATCTCATAAACACCTTCATCTCTCATGCACCACCTTTTGAAGTTGCTTTCATTCTAATCGAATAGCTCCTCAGAATAAACGACAAATTCTGCAAAATAGGACATGCTATTTTCGCGAAATCTGCAAAATAAGGCAGCGCATTGGATGTTCAATGCGCTGCCTTCAAGACTCACTTATTTTTCTTGGCTTTATAAGCCTCAGCGTCAATCACGCCGTTCGCCAGCATTTTCTCTGACCAGAGCTGCAGAGTTTCTACCGTGATCGAGATTCTCTCCAGTTCTTCCTGAATGAAGATAAAATCATCAATCTCGTCATTATCGATCTTGCCGTCTGCTGTGATTTCGATGAGGCGATCCTTGCGCTTATTCACAGAATTCAAGGAGGCGAGCATCTCAAGTACAATAGAGGAGAGTTCTTTTACCTCAATCTCAGGAACATACTGCTGACCGATTGGACACTTCTGCGAGCAGTAGTGATTGCAAAGAGAAGGCCTCCCGTATGTTTCGGCCATCGCGAGGATCTCCTTGGGGTCTGGCGTTACTTTCTCATTTTCGATGCGCTCAAGCCGCTCCGGTGTGATCATTCCAAGCTGTTCGCTGGCATATTCTCTGGACCATCCGAGTTCTTCTCTTGCGAGATGATATTTGGTTTTGTTTTCTTTCGTCGATTTTTTGCCCACGAGCAACCTCTCCTCAGATTGATTATCGCACACACATATTATTTGGGTTGATAGCTGCCCTGATAGTATGGAAACACTTTCAATGGGAATAAGAAATCCGAACACATCACCCATTAGGATAATGTATTCGGATTCTGGTCCGAGTGGGGAGACTCGAACTCCCGGCATCTTGCTCCCAAAGCAAGCGCGCTACCAACTGCGCTACACCCGGATACATCCACTTATTATAGCAGGTGATTGCGCTTCTGTCCAGTCTGCAATTGTACTACTCTTCGAGTACAATACAGTTTACAAACCCAGTCCTTGATGTGCAGGCATCTAATGCAATAATGCCGTTGCCATAGAACGGGGTAAAAACTGCATCGGAGCCGAACTCGGAGCCATTATGATCGATCTTGGAATGACCATATGAAGTGTGCCAGTGTCCACATACGATCACCTTGTTTTCTTCATACACCGTAGTGTATGCTGCCATACCATTCACCCAGCGGGCATTATTCCATAAGTCATCAGATGCTTTGCGCCAATCACTGATGTGACTATACCCATGTCGCTCTCTGAAACAAGGGATCCAGCCATGTACGAAGACATAGTGTTCAGTTTCGTAGAAATCACGCATTGCAGGGATGATTTTTTGATAATAGGGTGTCTGCTGAGCTGCCTCCGCAAAATCGTAGTGCCGGATTGTGGCGATTACAGGATCAAACCCGGACAATTGAAGAGCGGTATCGTAGGTTCCATTGCTGATATGATGACTTAATCCGATCCCTTTATCTACGGTTACGAGGTCTTCATACAGATCTTCATGATTGCCCCGTATGAGTATGACAAGGTCATTGTCCATGAGATCGGATATGAATGCTTCCAATTCTTTGGCCTCCTTACCGCGATCAAAGAGATCCCCAAGGACAACAAGCTTGTGGGGTTGCTGATCAGCAAAAAAGCCGGCTTGATTCAGAGCGGCAATCAACTGCGAATGAAAGCCATGTATATCTGATACAACATAATACCGCATCCATTTTCTCCCTATTTATCGTTTGTGTGAAAGTATTATACCATAAGCCGATTGACAGGTGAATACGATCCTGTCTAACCCTTGGTTGCGAGTCACCGATTCACGCGGATGCGCACTGGCACATGAAGAATAGCACTACTATTTGGGGTTCGCAGAGCCTGTGGTACAGCACTCGACAATCTGATGAAAGTACTCCCAAGAGATCTCTTCCCCGTATTCGTCATGGATTGAGAATTCGGGGTGATCCTTCAGCCAACGTGCGAAGGATTCCAGGTCATGAAATCCGTTCTCCTTACGCCAGGAAAAGCGCCCCGCTCTCGCTGTTCCAATTACAACCGTGGCGCTTTCGGGGATCTCTATATCCAACTCTCGTGTCAACTCGATGGCATCAATGAGATCCGCTTTCGCATCTTCCAGTTCAGGAGAGACGGGGATTTTCAAAACACGTTTGATAAACCGCTTCTTTTCTAATGTCAGCCGATACTGGAATTCTCTTACTTCTTCAGTTATCTCTGTTTTAACTGCTTCATACTGGGTACTCATATCCGGGTCCTTTCTCATTCATGTGCGCTTAAAATCTCTTTCAGCGTGCGCGGCTCATAATTCATATATGGCATCATGCAGCCGACATTGAAGGCGCGGATCGGGTTACCACGCTGGATTTCAAGTTTCTTGTTCTCGTTCAATTCCTGGATGCAGTGCTGGAAAAATGTCTCTTCAACGGTGTTGTGGGTATGAGCGTAGAGAAGAATAGATCCACGGTGCTGCCCATTCCACATCAGAATTGGATAATGCATTAAGCAGAGTTTGTACGACCGTCCATCGAAGGTGTCAGTAATCTCGCGGTAGTCGGTGATGTCGGCAAAAAGCTGCTGATACCGATAGTCAGACAGATCATCATGGTTGCCACGGAAGAGAATTTTCTTTCCTTTCAATTGTGCGACAAGCGCAAGCAGAGCATCGCTTTTCCCGCGCATGGCCATATCACCGAGGATGTAGACGGTGTCTCCGTTAGTGATTTTTGCATTCCAGTGTTCAAGGATATACCGATTCATCTCTTCTACTGTGGCAAACGGCCTACCGTCGTAGTTACGACCTTCTTCAGTTTGATTCCGATTGAACAGGTGGAGGTCACCAATATAGTAGTTCATCTGATACCTCCTCAAGACAGCCGATAAACCACACGAACACTGGCTGCACGCTGATCAGTTGAAGAAGCACCAGGTTGATATGGGATGGAATCGTTAAAGAAGTCGAGCTGCTCGTGAAGTTTGTCAACGAGCTGCTGCACAATTTGCCGGCTGTTTGTTGGGTAGTCCCAGTGATAGAGGACATATTCGTCTCTAGCGTCTTCGGGGAGTTCAATCACATCCTTGGCCGTTAAGCACTCGCTGAAGTCATCGATCAAGTGTGCTTCCAAAGCTGCCACCTGATTTCTGGTCACGAAATACTCATACTCATACGGCGCGTCCAGGAGAGCTTCAAAGTCATGCAAATCCCCAGCGTAGAAGAATGTCTCCAATTCCAGGCTATCCTCATACTGCGGCTGTGCATCTTCCTGGAGGATCTTTCGTGTGCCCTCAGCCAGATCCTGAAACTTCAGAGGAGCTGCATGGTCGATCACAGTCGAAAGGCGTCCCAGAAAGGACCTGGACACAGAGTAGAGGTACTGGTGTTTGAACTTTCCGGTTTGGCCCATAGTGAAGAAGTCGATGTTGTACCATTTTCCGTTATAATATGCCTCAGCAAAAAAATCATAATATACGCTCATTGAGCTCACTCCTCCTTTTGCGGTTGTGGCTTCACACCCTAACTGTTCTTACGGATCAGAGGAGTGAAAAGCAACAGAATCCTAGTATTTATTATTGAAGAAAAGCCCCCGGATAAAACCGAATATAATCCCTGCGAAAAAATGTATCATGACTTACCTCCCGGAAGATATGCAGCTTTATTAACCCATCTGGAGCTGAGTGGCCTGATCATCCGCCTCAATTTTCTTCATCAGGGTTGAGTCGTGCCGCATGATGTAGTCGAAGGTATCCTTCAGAGAAAGGAATAACCGAGGCTGAACATGGTATTTCTTCGTATTCTCAGGCTGCGATACGAGGTTAATATGCTCCAGCCGAACAGGGCGCAGACTCATGTCAATTCTCCATTTGCCCACCATCGTCTGCATTTCAAAGTACCGACTGTCGTATTGGAATGGAAGGCAGTGCTCTGTGCAAAGCTGCACCAGCGTATCTGTTGTTTCACCGGTGCGCTCCTTGTTCGTGATGGGAATAGAGAATACAACATTTTGCTTGGGACTGGGCTTACAATGCCGGCAGGGGCAATATCCCGCATGTACGGCATCCTGATATCTTGGGAAGCCGACAAGCTGAGTCAGACCTGTGATTTGTGGGCAATTCCTGCGGTGGAAGGTACGATAGCCCTTACTTGCCCAGAAAGCCAGTCCAGGCTGAGAGAGCGCCATAACAGTATTCCGCTCAGAGTCCGTCAGAACTCCTTTTTTCAGCGCGGTCTCGCGTTCTTCCTTTGCTCTCTTAAATCGACCAATGGCGCTTTTTTCATCCTTGGTCAAGTTTCGCTCCGACTTCTTCTGCGGGGCCTGAACAGCCTTTTGTGCTTGTCTTGAGAAGCTGATGGCTTTGCGCTCAATCGGTTGCGGATTGCAGTGCTTGCACGGCCGGCGCCCGGTTTTCAGACAGGTATCGAATGAAACGGTGCCCTGAATGCTGTAAGCGAGCAGAATATGAGAGCAGTTGCGCGAGTGGAACACCTTAGACTGTGTGGAGTAGACGAAGTTGAAATTGGAACGCTCGATCGTGTCCTGATTACGATCCCAAAGCGCATCGAGGAATTCTTCCCGGCAACAGGGGCAGGGCTTGTACTTGCGCCGGATCGGCGCTTTGAAGGATGTAAAGGCGGGAAGGTATTTATCTTCAGGGAGCAACTCGCAGTCAGAGCGATGGAGAGTATTTTCATCCGGGTCGTAAAGCAAAGGAAAGACGGTGGTTCCTTTTAACGCGGTATAGTCTTTCACCCACTTTTTCGGTTGCTGGAGCAAGTAACGCTGCTGAAATCCGATGCCCTTCACGAGCGCCTGGATTGCAAGAATGTCGTTTTGAGAACAATGTGCAGGCTCGGGTACCGGTATATCTCTCGCTGCACAGAGCTTATAGGGGCTGCCAACAGAGGCTTTCTGACCAGCAAGGAAACCATAAATGTAATCACCGAGAAAGATGACTTTGCCCACAAGGTCCCGGACCTGAGCAATCTTGGTGAACATGTTGAATAGGTCGTTTGCCTCCTGATGCCACCAGCAGAGGACATCGTCCGGCCTTATCCACTTCTGGAAAGAATCCAGACCGGGATACAGGGACTCTCCATCCACAAAGTCCTGACGATCCCAACCGGAGAAGGCCATGTGATTCCAATCCTGGAAGGAGACGTCTTTCGGACGGAAGAGCACAGAGAAAGTATCCACTGTATTCCAAGCCTCATCGACGCGGCTGGCGGCGAGCTGCGTAGGCCAATGGTTGCCATGACGATTTGTGATCCATTCCATATCGATCAGAACATACATCTCTGTCACCCTTCCTAATAAGTTCACTTTTGGATTGTAAACATAGGATACAACACGATGTGTCCCATAGAACGGACAACCTTGCCCCTGAAAGAAAAAGATGGCAGGCCACGGGGAGTGACCTGCCACACGGTTTATGCCGATTTCTTTTTGCTCCGACGCTCCATTTCCTCATAAGAGCCGATATATCCCAGGTGATACTCCAGCAGTAAGGTGTGTTGGATCATGCGGCTGCTGTCGAGAGGCTTGATGTCATCGATGAGGTTGAGTGCCGCACGGTAGCCGCAGTAGAAGCCGTGACACGCTGCGGAATGGATCCTCTGACCCCATGCACATTCAACCGAGACAACATGCTCATAAGTACTCTCGTCCAGAGACTCTCTGAGCGCATTTGCAATTTCCAAGTTGTCTTCGCTTCGCAGGTAGTAAGCCTGGTGTCGGGTCATGCTGGGAAGCTCCATCAGGTTCTTCATAAGCGTTGACTCGAAGCTGTCATAGGCGGCTTCTGTACCAATGAAGTACTGGCTGAATCCGGAATACAAGCCAGCCTTAAACCCATACCTGGAGGCGTACTCCATGTTGTGCTGGTAGTTTTCCTCCATCGCCTTGAGCTTTTGCTGCTGTTCTTCTGTCAGAACAGCATCCAAGGCTTGGACCCCTTTGACATAGTCATTCTCTTCTTCCTTGAAATCCGTTTCAACCCAGAGGTCATATGCATTTCTCATGTACGAGTCATAACTGGAGTTGAACGCTCTGCTGCTCATTTCTTTCAACATGTCTTGAACACTCATTGAAGCATCGCTCCTTGGTACTAATTTGGTACGGGCGTACCGTACAAGTGCATAATAGCGGGTGCAGAGCGCGAAATCTGTCGAAACCTGCAATGAGTAAAAAATAAATGCACCTGCCGTTTTTAGGCAGGTGCAGCACTCATCCAAGTCGCTTGATTATGGGAACAGAGTTTAGTGCTATCTCCACGACTGCATCTTCTTGCGCCTGAGTGAGACCAGATCCTTCGAGTTCTTTGCGGATGCGGCGCTCAAGAGGTGCTTCCGTCTTGCCAGCGAGATAGTCCATCGACACATCCAGAATATCAGACATTTCGTCTAAAAGCTGGTAACTTGGCCGTCTAATTCCGTTTTCAATATGCCGTAGAGATGTAACAGAAATTCCGAGCTTTTCAGCAAGTTGTTCGCCGGTCAGCCTTCTAAATTGCCGTGCTGTGCGAATTCTATTTCCCATCACATGTAGATTTGTACTCATAATTTAATCCTACCTATCTTCATCTTTTTATCAGTATAGGGTAAAAAGCTTATTACAAAAATGTTCAAGGCGGTATTAGCGTACTAAATTGGTACAGAAATCATGTGAACGGCGTACATAGAAAAGGAGATGCCTTCTACATGCTATGGTAGAAGACATCTCCTATAGTTTTGATGAGATTACAGATGGCGAAGATTCCTTCTGTATCGCAGTAGATCTTCCTCGCTGACTTCTGAGATGATCCTGTCGAGTGCCGCCAAAAGTTTTTCTTTATCTTCCGGCAGTTTGCCTCTGAGTTGAAAGGCGTTTGAGGCTCCCATAGCTGCAAAGTAAGTAGAAATATTCAGGTTTTCTACGAGGGTACGAAGCTCTCGGTATTTTTCAAGTTCGCCTTCCTCCTCCCAATTCCCATTCTGAATCTCCTGATACAAGTCAGATTCCGGATAAATCGTCAGCATATTCGGACCAACCAGAAAAGGATGCAGCTGATTGAAAACTTCTGCGGAGGCTTTTGCTCCGACTTCACCACGTCCCTTACCGGAAATGCTGGTCAGATAGAAGAAGCCATATTCTATACCGGCCTGCTCCAAGCGTTTGCACTGCGCCAAAATATCGCTGGAAGTATATCCCTTACGCATGAAAGCAAGGGCCGCATCATCCCCGGTTTCTACTCCAATCGTCAGTCCGTTGTAACCTGCCTGTCGAAGCTGGAGAAGTTCTTCATCTGTCTTATTGACTGAATCCGTAATGCGGGCAAAACAACCGATGGATTCGACGGAAGGCAGATACCTGTGGATGAGAGATGCGATCTCAAGCAGCTTTTCGGTTTTCAGGACAAACGGATTTGCTCCGGTCAAAAAAACACGCTGGATCGGCTCAGGGTCGTTTTCTCCCTGAAGGCGCACCAACATCTTTGAATAGGGATTTGTGCGCAGAGTCTGCACTTCCAGCAAATCTCGTTCAATGTCTTCCATAGGAGTCATTCTGAATTTGAACGGCAACTCACTGTAAAGCGTACAGAATTTGCACTTATGATGGGTGCAGCCTGCTGTGACCTCCAGCAGAAGCGAGTCTGCCTCATAAGGTGGGCGCCAAATTGTTCCTGTGTAATGCATAATTCATACCTCATCTTGAAGGATTGTGCACAGGCAACGAGGCAAACCTGCGCACGACTGTCTCGTTGGAATCATTATAGCAACTTACTGCAGAAATAAAAGTACTATACTTTTTTGAAGTGCCTTTCAATTTGGCGTGAAATAAGTTATGATGTTCAGGAATGGAGATGAGGATAATGAGAAAATCAGAATCCGCCGTGAATCGCTGCAAGACAATTTCTGCCGTGCAGAAATTACTGGGTGGGAAATATAAAATTGAGCTTCTTTGGTATATCGGCAAATGCGATATCAGACGCTTCGGACAGCTTCGCCGTCAGATTGGTGAAATTACGGAAAGTTCCCTTACAAAACAGCTTCGGGAGTTGGAAGCAGATGGTTTCATTCTTCGTCACGATTTTTGTGAGGTGCCGCCACGGGTGGAGTATACCTTAACGGAGCTTGGGGAGAGTTTCTTGTCCGTCCTTGATTGCATGAAAGCATGGGGTGACAAGAATCTTCACGATTAGTGAAACAGAAACTGACAAAGAACAAATGCAGCCTCAACTATATAAATAGGCCAGTCATTAAGGAAGGAGCACGCTACTTCATTCCTTAACGACTGGCTTTTTTAGCATTGCTTACGACATTGATGTGTTGTCGGGGAAACCTTTTATCAGTTTACATTGACATATTGCGCCTCAATTACAGAACTGGGCGGAACAGAGGCAAAGGGGACACGGTTACCGGGCCATGCAGTGGAAACAGGCAGAAGAGACCCCTTTTCGGCAAGCTCATATGCCCGAAGCATATCCTCAGCGGAGAGATTCGGGGTCCTGGTGCGAGGCGGGGCGATCTTTGTGAGGTCGAAGATAATAGCGCACTGCTCCGGCCAGGGTACACCGTAGAAGCGGCGAGGCGTTTTTACAGTCTCCCAGCCAAGTTTGGTACGGATGATGTGCATGAGCATGCGGTTGGTCACAGTGGTCCACTTCTTCTGTCCTTTGAGATCCTCTGCGGTACGGCCTGCCATGAAAGGTACGGCACACGGATCACCTTTGTCACAGGCCTGAATGGCGAGGGTGGTGCCATCAGAGCTGATCAGAAGCCGAACCATTTCAGGGTAGCCCAACTCAGCTGCGCTCAGGTTGTTGAATCGGATGGAAGAATGTGCGATTCGAGCCTCTGCGGCGCTGAAAGTCCGAAGAGTCGGATTTACAACGCGGAACTCGTAAAGGTTAGCATTCATAAATCGATGTCCTCCTTGAATTGAATGGGATGTAAAGAAGACAGCACTCCGTCGCCGGTGATGTCCTCCAGAATGACTGCTTCACGGTCTGGCATGGATACTCTGTTTTTTGCTTCCCTCCAATCTTCTTTCGAGATAAGAGGGTCATGCACATCGCGGATGCGGTATCGTTCCACCTGACCTAAATTGCGAACCCGCTTATGTGCGAACAGGTCAACGCAGATGCTCTTCTGCATGATCACATCGCCGCAGTATCTGTCATTACCCAGGATGTATGTGACGGAAGATACAGTCCAATGAGACTTGCCTGTCGGACTGGGAATGCCCTCTTCCGTCAGTATCTTTGCAATCTCATATGGGGTCTTCCCACCGAGATAAAAAGCAAAGATCCGGATGACAACTCCAGCTTCCTCTTCATCGACGACGAGTGTGTTGTCCACGCACTGATACCCATAGGGCTTGACCAGCTTCGGGATTCCTTTCGCAAAGCGCTGGCGGATGCCCCAAGCGACACTGATGGATTTATTGACACTCTCGTCCTGCGCGAATGCCGCGAGAACGGTTAAGAGCAATTCGCCGTTTTGGGATAGTGTGTTGATGTTCTCCGTCTCAAAGTAGATGGCAACCGGGGGTGAGAGGGAGCGGAGCATCCGCGCGTATTTGATACAATCGACAACATTACGAGCGAAACGGGATACGGACTTCGTGACGATCATATCGATCTTTCCGGCTTTGCAATCCTCAATCATCTGGTTGAATTCCTTGCGGTTCTTAACAGAGGTCGCCGAAATGCCCTCATCTGCATAGATTCGGACCAAGACCCAGTTAGGATGCTTGGCGATGTACTCACTGTAGTACTGCTGCTGAATCTCGAAACTTTCCGCCTGCATTTCGGACATGGTGCTGACGCGGCAATAGGGAGCCACACGGCATTCCACATCTTCCGGCTGCTGAGGCGCCATGTCCTCACGCGCCGGCATCCGTTCAACGGTTTGTCCCTCCTGAAAGGCATCCCGAATGCGTTGTTTCCGGTCTTCGTTTCGATTCTCACGAGCCAATGGCAGTTCCTCCTTCCGTAGAGTATCTGGAGTAGAAAAACACACTCGGCGGAGCAAGCTGGACTTTCCCGGCCGGCGTGTAGACTCCAATACCGGCGCGATTCATCTTACGCCCCACTTGGATGAGACCATCTGCATTGCGTGCCAAGCGGGAGGTATTGACGACCAGCACGCAGTCGTAGCAGCCGTGCCGACCATCCCGGATCATCGTTTTGATGCTCTGCCGGAGAGGATCAATCCCACTTTCAAAGACAGCAATCTCAGCGGCGATGGTCAAACCCAATGACACAGCAACCTCACGCAGAGAGCGCAGCTGATTTTTCATGGCATCCTGATTGCTTTCCGTAGGCGAGCCGTCGATGCGGCAATATATACAGCATTTCCTCATGTCATTTTCTCCTCTGTTTCATATTCTCGGACAAGCCGATAGAAGGTGGAGGCACTGATCCCCAACTGTTTATAGCACTGGACCGCTGTTATTTGGCCTGCTTTCCACTGACTGTAATAAGTATCCCAGTTTTCGACGTTGCACTTGGGGCGTCCGAACTTTACACCCTTCAAATGGGCGGCAGCGATCCCTTCCGCCTGTGCCTTGGATTTGGTATCAACCTCAAGCTGTGCTCCGAAAGAGAGCACAGCGAGGACGATATCCGTGATGACACTGCCCAACAGGTCCTTATATTGCGTGGTATCCAGGATCGGGGTATCCAGCACAACAATATCCACGCCAAGAGTCTTCGTGAGATACTCCCACTCTGTTCGTATCGCAGAGTAATTCCGGCCGAAGCGATCGATGCTTTTCACGACCAGTACATCGCCTTCCCGGAGAATGGTGTTCCGCAAGGCAAGGTAGTTCATTCGTTCAAAGCTGCGTCCACTCTGCTTGTCCACATAGATGTCACGCTCGTCGATGCCGTACTCCATGAGGTCCAGCACCTGGCGATCCTCATTCTGTTCTGTGGTGGACACACGGGCATATCCGAATTTCTTGTTGCTCATGGCTTATCCTTTCGTCCGAAACATGTCCATCATGCCACCCAGCTCAGAAAGATCATTGGCATCCAGACCTGGGGATGGTTCCTGGGGTGCGGGTGCAGTTTGATTGCCAAGCTGTAGTTCTCCATTTGCAACCATCTCTTTCAGCACATCTTTGACAATACCGACCACCCAGTCGCGGCCAAATTCGTTGGCCGCTTCCGGGCAGCTCGTGTAGTGCAGCAAGGCATTGACCACAATCTCAGACATACTGCGCGGCCGCTTGCGGAGGATCTCCAGCGCCCGACGGTGCCGAAAGTCCATCTCGTTGAACTGGAGCGTAACGCGGGATTTATTATTGCTTGCCATTTGCCGCCACCTCGCTCTGATACAGAACCTCATAACCAATGGCGTTGGCGTGAATATCCTCGATGAAAATGGGGAAAGCTACCTTGTTACCCCTTTCAATCATGCCGCGAAGCAGGAGCGAACCGCCACCGGCAAACACACATTTGCTGGTGCTGACATCGATACCGCGTTCACGGAGGAAGTTGTAGAACTCTGCCAGAAAGTCCGCAGTCATGGAGCGGATCAACTGCTGTACCTCACCGGGCAGAACCGTAGGCTGATTCCGGATGACCTCATCGATCTCGCACTCTTCCAGGATGCGAGCGTATTGGGAGTTACACTTGCTGGCGATGCTGTTGTAGAGGGTGATCACACCCTTTTCAAAACTCTCCACCACTTCCAGGTCGGGCCGGCCATAGCGCAGCTTTAGGACATCAATGGTGAATCCGCCAATATCAATGATATAAGCGACGGAGTGCACCTTCAGGGTGCTGTACTGCGTGACGGCGGCAGCAAATGCCTGAGGATAGCTCAGGACCTTGTTGATACGGACGGAGTAGTATTTGCCATTGTACTCAAAGTCAATGGCTTCCCGCCGGCGCAGGAAGTACTGTTCGAAGCGGCTGTGGAGTTGTTCGTAATGAGCGGGCGGCAGGCCCACCAGGAGCGTGATATCAATAGGATCCAGGGTCTCAGAAACCTTCCGATACTCCAGTTCCTTCGCAATCGCAAAGAGGGTCAGAATGAAGAACCGGTCATCCTCGGTCTTATCGCGCAGGTACGAGATGCGCCGCTCCGTCAGCGAGTAGTACTTCCCATTCCAGCCGATGTAGTCCGTTTTGAAGCCCTGAAGCCCGTCCGACATGACCAGGCCAGAAGTGAAAATAGCGTGCGGTGTCTTGATGGATTTATTGCCGTGATCGACAGAAATAATCATATGTGAAAGGCCTCCTTATCATTTGAAAACGAAGCGGGTTAAGTCCGCTTGATGTGTCTGATAGTATTTACGCTTAACGTCGTTCCAAAACAACAACCACATTGAGTGTTTTTGTAATGTCGATTTTTTACCAGTCCTTCAGGAGCGTGCGGAGCTTCTTCAGAGCGGCGTTGACCGAGAGCCAAACTGCATTCATGTGGCAATTTTCCTGACGCGCGATTTCACGGATGGGGACGTCATCCATGAGCATACGAATCCTGCGCTGCTGAATCGGCGTCAACTGTGCAATCGCTTCATAGAGGGCTGCGACCTGCTCATCCCAGATCAGGGCATCCTCCAATTCATTGACAACAAAGTGCTGAGGCATCTCTTCGAGATCCTCCATGGGTGTCCAATCCCGATGGTATACTTCCTTGCGATGCACACGCTGCGTTTCATTCTGCAGTGCACGCCACTCCTCATACATCTCATCGCTGACAGGGATCTCCTGATAAATGCCATAGTAGTCCTTGATTTTGATCGTTTTCATGTTTACCTCCAAGTCGTTTCGTGGGTGGATGCGGACGAATGACTTGGAGGGAGGGCCTCTGGCCCTGTAACCAGCCTGTATCATGGATAACGCTCCCAATTTGGGCAGCAAAAAAGCCGGCCACTCTCATAAGCTGAGAATGGTCGGCTATCTGCTCCCGGATTGGCTGTCGTACAAGTAGGCATGAAAAAAGCCCCTCGGGCCAAAACCCGAGAGGCCTATATGTACTCCAGCATAATCCATTATAGAGGCTGGCTCTGTCCGTTACAATTTCATTGGAATCCCAATTTCCTATCTATTCTCTATCTGTATTTCTCCTTTTTGACTCCCGGTTTGTCTCTCATTTTTCTCTCACGAGACTCCCAACTCGCGCTCAAGAGATTGCTCATGCATCTGTTCGCTGATAATCAGATCGGGAATGACAACACACCAGAGATTTGCAGCAAAGACGCGGATTGCCTGTTTGATGTGACGGTAGTAGGTAGAGGAGCTGATCCCCAGAGACAGGTACGCATCTTCATTAGAAGAGCAATATGCGTCAAAGTATCTGGCGTGGAGGATTTTGTAGTACATCACGCCATGAGGCCGACTGCCTTTTACAAGCACCAGGGCCTCCTCCATAATGGAGAGGAGCTGCATGGAATGACCCATATCTGCCAGACGGTCAGCGATGCGCTTGCGGTCCGCATCGTGGTCGTAGTCGATAGCAAGGTTGATGAAGTCAGAGATAGACTGACGCCGGCCTTCGTAGCACTCCTCGTCCATCTCCTCAATGCGATCGGCAGTCCGACGCACCGTGGGAGAATAGATTTGGAGCAGTGCCAGCGTGTTCTCGATGTCCTCGTCTGTCAGCGTGCTGGTGATGTCAAATTTCTTCAAGTAGTTTTCGAATTTGCTCATTGCATATCCTTTCTGCCTGGGAGTTTCACTGGTAGAAGTTGAACGATCCGAGGACTTTCGCATAGACCATTGACTTATTATGAAGAATGCGTTTTTCACCGTCCACATTCTTCTTTCGGTCTTTCAGGTAGAGGTAAACAGTGAGGATTCCATCTTCATTGACCACGACGAGGTCACCGTTATTGATCGGTTCCGCCCGCTTGCAAAGGAGAACGCTGCCGGACGCAATTCCGTATTCGTGATATCGGGATCCTTCTGCCATAACGCAGAAACACTTATCTGCCTGCAGCCCATGAAATCCCTCAATGTGGATGGATCCGATTCCGTCGGTTAAGACTGGGTGCTTGGCATTGATGGTTTCTTGTTCAAAGCCCATAATCATACCTCCTTTAGTGGTACATAACAGACGGCATTTTGTATTCGACCTCACGATGAGCTGGCATTTTCAGCCCGGAGGTGAGTGCCGCGAAGTTGATGGATTGCAGGCCGAAGCGCCTACGGATATCTTCGACCGTTCGCTCCAGAGCAAGGCGCTTTTTGTGCTTGGTAAAGTCAGTCCAGAGGTCCAACTGGATCGGTGTGTCGGCCGGGACCAAGTCAATTGCACTGATTGTCAGAGAACGGATGTCGCTATTCCAGGTGTGCCGCTGGCAGAACAGGTCGAAGCCGGAAGCTGCGATCTCTGTGTAGCTTTGGGTGGGGAATGCCAGCTTTCCCTGGTACTCTCGATGGGCCAATGTGTTGTCCCGGACGCTGATCTTCACCCTGGTGGCAGCCAGATTGCGTTTGCGGAGTTTCAGCCCGACTTCTTGCGAAAGCTCCATAAAAACATGCCGGACCTCGTCCTTCGTAAGAAGATCCTCATTGCAGGTGATCCCATGCCCAATGCTCTTGATTGGGGGATCATAATCGCAGGGCATGACCCGAGAGGTATCCAGGCCATTGGCATAGACCCAGAGTTTCTCTCCGTTGATCCCCAGCAGCCGCACCAGCATGTCGGGATCTGCTTTCGCAAGGTCTCCAATGGTATGAATACCGTAACGGCGAAGTTTCTCCGTCGTGGCCCGCCCGACATAAAGAAGGTCGGAAGCAGGTAACGGCCATACCTGGTCCCGGAAAGACTCCTTCGTGATCTCAGTCACTGCATCTGGCTTTTTCATGTCAGATCCCAATTTGGCAAAGATCTTATTGAAGCTGACGCCGATGGACACGGTCAAGCCGACCTCTGCCTTCACAGTTTTGCGGATCTCATTTGCGATTTCATAAGGTGTCTGGTGATGGAGCCGAGATGAGCCAGTCAGCTCGATCCAGCTTTCGTCGATGCCAAAAGACTCTACTTCCGGTGAGTACCGCAGATAGATGGATCTCACAATCTTGGAGAACTTCAAATACTGATCCATGTGCGGCGGCACAATCGTCAACTGCGGACACTTCTGCTTCGCTTCCCAGATCACATCTCCCGTCTTCACGCCACATTGTTTTGCCAATTGATTTTTGGCCAGAACGATGCCATGACGATCTTCCATGCTGCCACATACGGCGATATACTTCCCGCGAAGTTCTGGATGCAGCATGCACTCGATACTGGCATAGCAGTTGTTGAGGTCACTATGCAGTACAACTCTTTCTCCCATAGCTTCGGGTTCCTCCTGTCGTAGAAAAGTTTTCGAAACTTCCTCAAACTTCTACTAACTTCCTATTGACAACGAGGTTTCTTCTGCATATAATGGGGTTAAACTTCCTCAAACTTCTTAAAACTTCTACAAACTTCTTGTTGATGAAACAATAGCAGATACCAGACCGGTTTGTCAATAGAAGTTTTCCGAGGACAAACCAAATCAGTAGAAAGAGGAACTGCAATATGAAAACGACTGGAGAGAAAATCAGAGATCGTCGCATTACGCTGAATATGACGCAGAAAGACCTGGCCGATCAGGTCGGTACGACTGTCCGAACCATTAGCAGCTATGAAGCCGCCGGTTCCAAGCCCCGTGGGTTGAACCTTCGCAAACTATGCACTGTCCTGAATGTGTCTGAGGCCTACTTGCTCAAAGATGAGATTGAAGATGAGACCTATGGACTTGAGGAAGCTCCTTATATCGAGAGTGCGCGTGCTATCTACGGCAAGAAAGGCGCAACGGATGTGGAGCAGCTGCTGACACAGACCCGCGCGATGTTTGCCGGTGGTGATGTTCCGGAAGAGGACAAGGAGCTTTTCTTCCAGGCCGTGACGGAGGCCTATTTTGCAAATAAGAAGCGCGCCAGCGAAACATTCACCCGGAAGGACTATAAGAAATAAGAGTGCGTTGTACGGTTTTTGGGACACCCTATGTGGTATCCTTATGCTGCACACAAAGACATTGTTTTCTTTGAGCGAGGTGAGTGAGTTGCTAGCGTTTGCCATCAAGCAAGAAGCGAATCGTTTGAAAATGAAATACCAGACAGACGATCCGTATGAGATCTGTCGGGCAATGAAGATCCAGGTCATGAAGCGGCCTATGGGGAAGAGTGCGAAGTCCTGCAAAGGGTTCTTCTTGGTCTCTTCACGCTGCAAGCTCATCATGATCAACAGCGATCTGCCGGAGAGTATCCAGCGGATCATCCTTGTTCATGAGCTCGGACATGCTGATTTGCACAGCGACTCAGCAATCAGTGCGTTCCATGAGTTTACATTCCTGGATGATACAGATCGCATGGAGTATGAAGCGAATATTTTCGCGGCGGAGTTCCTCTTGAATGATGAGGATGTTTTTGAAGCACTGCAGCAGCAGATGGACTTCTTCCAAATCGCAAGCTGCCTCTGCGTTCCGCCTGAACTTCTGGATTTCAAGCTGCGTATTTTGCAGCGTGAGGGCGTTGAGATCAAAGCTCCGTATATTGCGCATGGGGACTTCCTGAAGCGCGATTTGGGGCAGCCCCTGAATTGACCATGCTGCCGGGTGCAGCCTATAAGGTCTATGTTTCGGTTACCGTGGATTTTTCCTCAGAGGGTGTGATGCTGCCGCGCATGATCGTCTGGGAAGACGGCACGAAGTACGATGTAGACCGTGTGATTGATATTCGACCTGCCTATGCGGCAAAGGCTGGTGGACAAGGTGACCGATATACAATTCAGGTGAATGGGCAAAGAACCTATTTGTATTTTGAGCGTTCTACCAACCTGAGTGGAAATGTCATTGGAAGATGGTTTGTGGAACGCAAAGTACCATTGAAGGATGTAATATGATAAGTGAAGATAAAAAATATCAGTGCTGGCTGAGTGATGGAGATCGAATTCTCTCTTTCCATCCGGTATTGGGCTACATTCTGCATGAGTTTGATAGCCGTGAGGAATTTATTCGGTTCATTTTTGAGGCAGTGGATGTGATGCGCTGCCGGGTTCAGTAAAGGAGGCGAGGATATGCAGTATAGTTCCGGTCTTCAAAGGTACTTTAACGAGCACATTCATCTCCCCAATACCTTTTTTGACAATCCTCTGCGATTTGTCAAACACGCCCTCGTGGAGAAAGGCGACTTGATGGCCAAGGCATATAATTTTGTGGAACTTGGCGCTGAGGATTCGGAGGATGTCATCCACTATCAACCCGATGATTTCCAGGTCATGAGCGGTGACACTGCGGGTAGAGTTTGTGTTTTAATGCGGCCACCTGAGCCGACGCAGGCACTCCAGTGCAAACTGATGGGATGTTCCATACAGCACAATGGGAGCAATCCCATTTGGAGGACGATCGAGCTGACAGAGGAAGGCGCGCTGCTCCTCTGCGGCTGGACGAAAGAGCATGCGCATATGATTCTTGATGAAGTCGGTGCCACACCCGAAGACTTTGCCCCTCGAATGATTCAGGAACTCGCAACGGCAGTAGAATTCGACCTTGCAGCGTTCCGAGCCCAGGTTGAACAGAAATCGACCTGTAGACAATGAAATTGGGAGCTGATCCACATTGGTTGGGTCAGCTCCTTTTTTGCCTGGAAAGCAGATTTAGGTATAGTGGCTTCTCATTGGTGCGGATGGTATTCTGACTCTGTACTTATTAGATTTTATCTCCCATACGGAGCTTCATAAGCTGTGAGCCAACACAATCTGGCATTTCTGGGCGGACATATCATGTTTCGCCTCTCCCATTGCGCTTTGATTTGAGTCCTCAGATCAAAGCGCCTTTTTTTGTCCAAATTCCGCTTTGCGGATTTGAGAAATAATTATTTGAAAGGTGGAACAACAAAATGATGGAAACCAAAGTATTCGCGGACGACTTCAGTTGCTCTTTCAGCGAACCCAGGGACTTCTTTCAGTTTCTTGGCGAGCGCAAGGCAAAGAGCGAGTGGATGACGGCACCTTCGAAAGACCTGCGGTTTGAGCCGGTTGAGAAGGGGTCCGCACTCGGCGATCTCTACATGAAGATCTACAACCACAATGGGGCGGCCGATGTACTTGAAGACACGATGGAGAATACCAGCCTTCTGCTGAAGGTCGATGGTAAGGACTACCCCGTCCGCTCCTGTGCCATCAAGACCGTTCTGGAGCGTGCCCGCATCTCCGGACATGCACTGAACAAAGTCTCCAAGACTGTATTTGCGGAGATCCTCAACTACTGCATGGGCGTTGCCTCTGGCGACAGCCTGATCAAGATTGCAGATCAGAAGGTCTCTGCGGTACACGGCGGTGATCCCAAGGACTACACCGTGATGGAGATGCTGCCACTGTTCAAGGCGGTATGCGATTACCTGGACAAAGAGTACCCAGGCAATCAGTTTATGACCGCACATTTTGATCACACGATCGCCACTGCAATCTGGCGCCTGGATGGACAGGCAGACCAGCTTCTGGACACCTATCGTCGGGAAGTGGCTGCCAAGGGGCTGAACCCTGCAAAGCTCATCCCTGCGCTCCGATTCTCCACCTCTGATGTGGGCATGAGTGGCGCCAATCTGTATCCGATCCTGCTGGCTGGAAACAAAAGCCAGATTATTCCTCTGGGCTACCCTCTGAGGACACAGCATAAGAGCGGAAATGACATGGAGTATTTTGAGGAACAGCTTGGCCTTGTCTATGCACAGTTTGAAAAGGCAGTAGACAAGCAGGTGCAGCTCCTCAACATTGAGATTCGCTATCCTGTCACCACCCTGATGCGGGTCCTGAAGCGCATCGGGGCGCCGAAGAAGGCTTCCTACGAGGCAATGGACAACTTTGTGGCAATCCACGGAGACGATCCCTGTACTGCGTATGAACTCTTCATGCAAATGAGTGATGTCATCTTCGACGCCCAGTGTGATGGAGCTTCTGGTCTGCGGATAGCACAGCTTGAGGAGATCGTCAGTCGGGCACTGAATGTGAACTGGCACGAGTATGATCACCCCGGCGACTTCAAGTGGTGATTGCGATGGGCAGAGCTGTTTACCACCCTAAGGGTGAAAGACAAAAGGCCATCATCAAGCTTCTGAACTCTCTGGAAGGGCGCTATTCCAAGTGGGATATCTGGCAGGATTTCATTGTCCTGTCTGCCGTCAGCATTGCCAATGCGTTCGGTGGTCCGTACAGAGAGCAACGCGAAGCGATGTATTTGGAGCGGAGCAAAAAGTACTCTGCTTCCGAGTTGGAAGTCTTAGCTCAGATGTTCGCCGAAGTTGTCGATGAGATGGAGCAAAATCCAGATCAGGATATGCTTGGCGAGCTGTTCATGGCATTGGGCCTTGCGAATGAGTGGAAGGGGCAGTTCTTTACGCCCTATGACATCTGCAGAGCGATGGCAGCCATGAATCTGGGTGAGGATCTGAAAAGTCAGATAGAGGAAAAAGGCTGGGTATCTGTGAGTGATCCCGCCTGCGGGGCCGGTGCATTACTGCTTGCCTTCGCAAACGAGTGCAAAAGGAACCACATCAACTATCAGACTTCCGTTTTCTTTGTCGCGCAAGACATTGACTTCTTGGCGGGCTGCATGTGCTTCATCCAAATGAGCCTACTCGGCTGTCCCGGCTATGTGGTCATTGACGATTCCATCCTCCATCCGGCGCAAAGTTACGATGAGGACGGACTTATCCCCAAGAACAGCCCCAATGTCTGGTTCACCCCGATGTATTTCAGGGATATCTGGCATTGGCGGAGAATGTTCGCACAGCTGGACCTAATTACTCAGACAAAGGAGAGGACGCATGGAAAACCTGACATGTAAGGGACTGAGTGCTGCTCATCGGAGAATGCTGATCAAATGCATTGCCGAAGAGATTGGCAGCATTCCGGAACCGGTGGAAATCGAGTTCATGGAGCACATTCGGCGGAAACAGTATTCATCGCTATGGTACGGCGGTCAGGTTGCTGTCATTCGGGTTCACGGTTGCGTCTTTGAGATCCATGCATTAGGCGATGTCTACGCATGGCTCTATGACAAGAGCGACCATGATCGCGAACTGCTCTATGTGAAGGACAAGAACAACTCCGGCCGATTTGGATCGGATATCGAACCATATCTCAAGACTGACCGTGCTCTGGTAGCAGCGATCTGCAGGAAGCACAATCGGTATTGGATCGATATGGAGCACAACAACTGGTGGGAATGTTTCGTCCGTACCCCCGATGGCGAGAGGCACGACCTCATGTGGGTGCTTGACAGCGACCACATATTCGCAGCCATTGGCGAGGTGTTCTACAACATGGAGCAGGTGCTGTTCGATGTTGGTCTCGAATCAGGCTATAGCCCCGAGGAGGAATCCAAATGAGTGTTTTCCGCGTACCTGTTGTCTGGCAGATGTACGGCCATGTCGATGCGGAAGCTGAGACACTGGAAGAGGCCATCGCCTATGTCTTGGGCCCTGAATGCCCCCTGCCGGAAGGTAACTATGTGGACGATTCCATCCAAGTAGATGACCTAGTGCTGAATGGCGAGGCGCAGGATGGAAATCAGAAATAAGAGCTTTGAAGTCGGGCAGAGATACCTTGGCCTTGTTGACCATGAAATCTATGTGGTCTCGGAAATCCAATTGCCGGGGGTGTATCGGACGCAATCGGGTGGCACTTATTGTGTCAACTCGCCGCAGATCTACTTCCGCGATGAGAAGACATGGAGAAACCACAAATGCAGATTGGACCTGGCTCAGCATCTCTTATTTCAAAAACTGTGATCACAAAGGAGGAGTATTTTTGGACAATCAGCGTTCTTTTACCGTTCACATGCCGATGGGTGATCTGGTGGCCTATGCTAAGCATGACAAAAGCGACTGCGCTGAAGATTATCCCGGCGTGTATATCGATTTTGTGCGCAAAGATGGAGAAAGCGCTCTGCTCGTATGCGTGGAGTTTGATCCTCAAAAGGATCTTCTCCAGACCGTAGTCTACGGTGACTGCGCGCAAGACGAACCCACTGAGATCGTGGAACACTTCAACACTGATTTTGAATGATGAGGAGGATCGATTATGCCTAATTGGGCGTTTGGAAATGTTAAGGTAACTGGGACTCGTAAGGGAGTAAAGTCCTTCATTGAACGGTTCATCTCGAATGATGACCCGTCCACAGTTCCGGGCAAGCGTTTCTTTGCAAGAAGCTTCATGAATGAAAAGAGACAAGCGTGCATTGATGATGCCATGAAGATGTTCGATGGACTCCCGGCTGAAGCAAAAGCAGAGTGCACCCTGGATGTCGAATTCGCATGGTCGGCATATTCCTGCCTGATCGATGGATACCCTCAGCGAAACGATAAGGAGTGCATCACGCTTGCTGAAGCCTGTGTGGAAGACCAGGTTTCTGTCGTGATACAGACCTCTGAGCCCGGCATGTGCTTTGAAGAGCATATTACCGGCGATGAAGGAGGAACTGTTATTCACGAAGAGCGGGAACTGAGCACATACAAGTGTCGTCACTGCGGAGAGACAATGGCCCTCGCATCCTTTGAAGATCCGGAGGATCAGGACTGTCCGGAGTGTGGCGAGTGTGGCTTTGATCGCTGTGAGGAGGAGTAAGCTATGGCTTTGGACATGAATTACACCCCAACGCGCCTGGTTGATATCACTACCTTAACGGAAGACCAATGGCTGGACTGGAGAAAGAAAGGGATTGGCGGCAGCGATGTAGCTGCCGCCCTCAATATGTCTCCGTATCGAACTGCGCGCGATCTCTACCATGATAAGATCGGCGTTGTTCCGGCAGTCGAAGGACCGGATAAGAGCATCACATTCCAGATCGGGCATTTGCTCGAAGATGTGGTCGCTCAAATCTTCGCCAAGAAGACCGGACTTACTGTCTATGAAGACCACTGGATGTATCAGCATCCTCTGTATCCCTTCCTGATCGCCGATGTGGACCGGTTTGTCCTGCTTCCGGATGGCCGCAAGGCAATCCTGGAATGTAAAACCGCGCACTATGACATGCAGTTCAAATGGGCTAACGGCGCTGTGCCGCGTCATTATGAGCTTCAGGTCCGCCACTATATGTCGGTCATGAACATCGATGTCGCATTCATCGCCTGCCTGTTCTCCAACAATGAGAACGACTTTGTGTGGCAGAAGATTGAGCGCGATGTCGAGGAAGAGGAGAATACGGTCCTGGCACTGGAGGCGTTTTGGAACAACCATGTGCTGGCTCGGGTCGAACCGCCCTTGGTAGAGAAGCCCGATGCTGTGCTTGAGTCGCTGCGCCGCTTTTTCGGCCCGGCGGATAAGTCTGAGCCGGGTGTGGAGTTGGACAGAAAATTTCTCAACAGCCTCAGCGAGATCATGACACTCAAAGAGGAGAAGAAGAATCTGGATGCCCAGTCGAAGGCACTGGAAACGCGGATCAAGACCCTGTATGCCCCAATCGTGGAGCAGATGGGAACTGCATGTCGGGCGTCTTGTGAGAGCGGAAGCGAGGTGTTTCGAATCACCTATAATCCGCAGTATCGTGAAGGCATCTCAAAAGACAAGTTGTCTGCGCTGCGTGCTCAGTACCCAGATGTGTATGACGAGTTCGTGGAGCAGTCGGAGTCGAGAATTTTCAAGGTGGTCAAGACGGCCATTGCGTAAGAGGTGATCACAATGTTATGCAGATTCGACCGTGCGATCTTCCAATCGGACAACGGTTACTGCGTGTTTTCGTATAGCACGCAGGATGAGTCTGTCCCCAAAGAAGCGAGAAAGAACTCTTTTTTCAGTGATGATAAGATCCATTTCACCGCTGTCGGGTATCATCTGGTCTCGACCAATGTGGTCGAAGTTGAACTGGATGGGAACTGGGAGCAGTCAAAACATGGACTGCAGTTGTCAGTTACGACTTGCAAACAGATCGTGCCAACGGATCAGGCTGGTGTCCTGGCGTATCTGAGCAGCGGCATCATCAAAGGTGTCGGCCCGGAGATTGCCAAGGCGATTGTCGCGAAGTTCGGTGATAAGACGATGGAGGTTCTGGATCAGAACCCTCAGCAGCTATTGAGCATACGCGGCATTGCGAAGACCAAACTCAAGACCATCGTCGCTTCCTATGAGGAGACGAAGGCACTGAGCGACCTGATGATCTATCTGGCACCATTCGGAGTATCGATGAAGAAGGCAGCCATGATCAAAGAGGAGTTCGGAGATCAGAGCCTTCAAATCGTGAAAACAGACCCATTTCAGCTTTGCAGGATCAAAGGCTTTGGTTTCATGACAGTAGACTCAATCGCAAGGAAGACTAAGGTGAGCCTCAAACACCCAATGCGGTATGCCGGCGCAATCAACTATGTGCTGGATGAAGCCCGGGTGTCCGGGCACCTGTTTTTAAGCGTAGATGAGACTGTGGGCCGCTGCTATGATCTGCTGAACTCCGACTGTGAGGCTGAGGTCGTATCGGAAGGTGAGATTCGACAAGCTATCTCAAATGAGAGGCTTGCGTCACGCATCTATGTGGAAGGAACCCGTGTCTATCTGAGCTATGAGCGCATGTGTGAAGTCAAAGCGGCCAAGCGGATTGTTTCAATGATTCTCCAGGAAGATTTCGAAGAGATCTATGGCCTGGACGAGAAAATTGATCAAGCGGAACAAACGCTCAAGCAGAAGCTGGCGCCGTCACAACGCAAAGCAGTCAAGCTTTGCCTCTCGCATCCCATCTCCATTATGACTGGCGGACCGGGCAGCGGCAAGACGACGACACTGCGGTTCATTCTGGATATCTACAAGAAGGAGTATCCCTCCAATGAGATTCTTCTTGCGGCACCGACTGGACGAGCAAGCCGGCGTATGGCAGAGCAGACTGGAATGTTTGCATCAACCTTGCACTCAGCGCTTGGCCTCATCACAGATGAGGAGAGTCCTCTGAATGAAACGGAACTGCTTCCGGCGGATCTGATCGTGGTGGACGAATTTTCGATGGTGGATATGAGATTGGCGTATATCCTTTTGGAACGCATTAAGCCAGGTGCCCAGTTACTGATTGTCGGTGACGCTGATCAGCTCCCCTCAGTAGGTGCAGGAAATGTGCTGAGAGAGATGATTCGGAGCGAGAAGGTGCCAACGGCAGTTCTTGACACAATCTTCCGGCAGGCATCCAATAGTCGGATCATCATAAATGCACATGCGATCAATCACAATGATACCCATTTGCAGTATGGTGACGACTTCCAAATGCTTGAGGTCCAGAATGCAGAGGACGCTGCACAGCTGGTGGTTAAGAACTACCTGCAGGAGGTAAGTCAGCATGGCCTGGAGAATGTGCAGATCCTGTCGCCTTTCCGGAAGCGCGGTGCTGTTGCATCGAATGCGCTGAACGAGACGATCCGGGATCTGGTCAATCCTGCAAGCAAGCGGAAGATGGAGCTGAAGTGCGGCAGCAGGATCTTCCGTGTTGGTGACCGCATCATGCAGACGGCAAACCGGAATGGCGTGTCGAATGGAGATGTTGGCCTGATTACCGGCATGGTAAAGGTTGACGATGAGGTGTTCGTGGATATCCGGTTGCTCGATGGGCGTGAACTGCGCTATTCGAAGGATATGATGGAGGATGTTGAGTTCTCCTACTGCCTCACGATCCATAAGAGCCAAGGACAGGAGTATCCAGTCATTATTGTGCCGCTTCTGAAGGAGCACTATATCATGCTGCGTCGGAATCTGCTTTACACGGCAGTGACCAGAGCAAAGGCGAAAGTGATCCTGATCGGGCAGCGCCAGGCAGTTTACATTGCGATCCACAAGTGTGATGTGGGTCAGAGAAACACCGTCCTTGCTGATCGGATCGTGGCGTACTATAACCGCGAGATGAGTAAGCGAGTAGCATGAAAAATTTTTTGGGAAATGGGGTGGTCAAAAGCCACCTCATTTCTACATTTATTATGAAAGGGCGAATTAACGTGAGTGAATTGAATGTAAATGCGATCCCTGCTATCAATGCTGTCGATGGCTTCAACCCAGCGGACTTTGTGAGGAATACAGTGGGCGATGAGGGCGAGAGCGATCTTTACCTCGATGTGAAATACCGCCTTTTGTGGTTCCGTCTGCACCGTCCGAATGGGAAGATCGAGCCTGAGATCGTGCAGTTGGATGATAAGAGCGCCGTTGTGTGCTGTAAGGTCTACGCGGACAAAACCGATCCTGCCGACCAGTTCATTGGAAAGGCTTACTCACAGCGCTTTTCCACAGAAGAACGATTCGGTGACCGGTTCCTGGAGATCGCCGAGACGGTTGCCAAAGGCAGAGCTCTGGCAGATGCCGGGTATGGTACCCAGTTCTGTATGAATGGTGAGAGTCTGGCCAGCATTATCGCTGATGCACCGATCAAGATGCCCCCCGATGAGGAAGAAGAGCATCCTGGAAGTGTTGCAGTGAGCTTTACTGCAGCGCAGCCGGTGACTCCTGTTCCCGCTCCGCAGCAGCAGGCAAGGCCGCAAGTGCAGCCTCATGCCGAACTTCCGAAAACACTTGCACCTGAACCCCCGAAGACTGTGGATGAGTACCTGCAGGTGATGACTGTTGATCAGGCCAAGATGGTGAAAATCGACTTTGGAAAATTCTCCGGTTGGACGCTCGGGGATATTGCCATGAAAAGCCCTGGCGACTTGGCCTGGTATGTGAAAAACTATTCCGGCCATAACCTCGCCCTGAAAGCAGGGGCAATGAAACTGCTGGAAGCGGCAGGGCAGTTGGCAAGCTAAAGAACCCCCAATGAGAGAGGTGGTCGTTGATGGGCAGAAAACCGGATCTGCCATGTGACATTGAACAGGTAGTGGACTTGCTTGGTATCGAGGTCATACGGGATACCGGCACACAGCTACACTGCCGCTGTCCGTTTTGCGCAGATCGAAAAGCTCATTTGAATGTGAAGATCCGAGATAATGTGTTTCGATGCAATCGCTGCGGTAAAGGTGGAGGAATCCTCCACCTTTACGCAGAGTTCTGTGATGTCTCACTCCATACTGCCTATGAGGAACTCTGCAAGGTATTTGGCTCCGAGAGTGGTGAGACGCCCCGTGAGTACAAACCGAAGCGAAGAGTGATCGAGACGGTGGAGTTGCCGATTGCATCTGCTGAGGCTCGGGATAACACCTATTCCAATCTTCTTTCTCTGCTCAGCCTGTGTCCAACGCATCAGGCCTCTTTGAGAGAGCGTGGCCTGACCCAAGATGAGATCGATCGGTTGGGATATCGTACCACTCCGACAACAAGGCTCAAGCGTATTGTAACGGAGTTATTAGAGCGTGGTTGTGTTCTGGATGGTGTTCCGGGATTCTATTGCCAGAAAGAGACCGGCCAGTGGACCCTGGACATCAGAGGATCCGGCATCATGATTCCCGACCGCAATTTCAATGGTCAGATCGAGGCAATACAGGTCCGGCTGGATCGGGTTTACAATCAGAAGTTCTATAACTTGACCAGCGTGGATAAGTACTATGGAACCCCTGCCAGGTGCTGCCCTCATTATGTCGGAGTTCACGCGGGCGACGAGGTCGTCTGCGTGACAGAAGGTGTCATGAAGGCGGATCTTGCCTATCACTTCGCGCTAGGTAGCCAGTATGAGTGTGGCTTTGCCGGACTTACAGGTGTTCCAAGTTATTCGCAGTACGAGAGACTTCTCCAGGAATTGAGTGAACTGGGGGTCCAGAGGTTGAATATCATGATCGACTCTGACTATCAGGATAACGACAAGGTAAGAACAGCGCGGGATCGCTATATCGAGCTCGGCGCTGCAGCCGGCTTTGAAGTTGCTCCTATTACTTGGAGTCGGAAGCAGAAAGGAATTGACGATCTATACAAGCGTCTATTTCGAGATAAGTGATTTGATGGGGCTGCAGTGCTATGGAACTGCAGCCCCTGCTGTGAGGAGGCAAAATATATGATACCAAGAATTCAACAAGATCGCCCCAACGTCGCAAAGCGATACTACTGTTCAACCTGCGGAACAAGGCTGATGCATGGCGATGGTGCCGATAAAGAGCCGTGGCGGTTCTGCTCAATGTGTGGACAGCAGATTGAGTGGGAAAAGGCCTCGGAAGTAGTCTGGGAGGAAAAGTCCTGTGACATCTGTGGAGGATGGCTCATCAAGCAGCATCCTTTGGGCTTTTGGTATGCTTCCAGCGATTACATCGGCGAGGATGTGTGCCGAACATGCTGGATAGAGGAATGTTGCACCACAAACTGCCTTGCCTGCCAACGCCGGCACTATCCGGACTGTGAGTGGGTACGTTTGAAACAACACTATATGGAGGATAATTGAAATGGAGATTTACTTGGACGATTTGAAGCCGGAAGTGCAGAAGCAGGTTCTGCAAGCATTAGGCCTGAAGAGTGCCAGTGAAGGCAATTATGATGTACTTCCCTTGTTCGTATTGGAGATTTCTGAAAATAAGTAAAAAAATATCGCGGGAGATACTGGTCAAACACCCCTCTATTTCTACATTCATTATGAGGAGTGAGTCCGCGGAATAATCAATTCCAAATCATGGGAGAATATCCCAAGGAGGTGCAAAACGTACTATGACAGGAGCCGATAGAAGCGATAATGTGTTATCCTATTTGAACACTGAACTGCCGGAGGATCCCAGAGATATTACACCGGAGCAGTGGGAGGCAATGAAGGCCGTAGACATTCGGAGTGTTGACCCGAGCGAACTTGTGGATTTGAGCACTGTTCAAATTGATAGTTCGCTGCCGGTGAGAGATCGCGTTCAGAGCTATCTCAAGCAGGTGAAGAATCCGTACTGCGTCCGAGTTGGTGGGTTCGCGGTGAAGATCAACTACAAAGAGGATGGCCCTTCTTTTGAGGAAGTGTTCAAGCATTTGCTTCAGCATGAGAGCATGATGTAAATTATGCCTTTTTCGTTTTGCGTCTGGATTGACGGCTAAAAATGTGGTAAACTATCCTCGGACTAAAAAATCATATTCACTCCTTTGAAAGATAGATCATGCCAAAGGAGTGATAGTATGCAGAATTCTGTGACTGAGGTGGCTGTTTACAACACTGCCATCTATGTTCGCCTATCAAAAGAGGACATGGTTGCAGCCCAGTCCGGGCGCGAGAGCAACAGCATCACCAACCAGAAGCAGCTTATCCTTGATTATCTCAAGGACAAGCCGGAGTTTAATATTGTCTCCATCCGTATAGACGATGGATATACTGGGACGAATTTTGACCGTCCGGCCTTTCAGAGAATGCTGAATGACATTCAGGCCGGACGGATCAATTGCGTGGTCGTTAAAGACCTGTCCCGTTTCGGCAGAGAGTATATCAATGCCGGTAAGTATATCCATCGTCTTTTTCCTGTTTTTGGGGTTCGTCTCATTGCAATCAATGACAACATTGATACGATTACACGAGATGAAAGCAGTGAGTTTAGCATTACTTTGAAGAACCTCATGAACGACAACTACAGCCGCGATATCTCGGTCAAAATTCGAAGCCAGCTTCAGGTTAAGAGAAAGCATGGGGACTATATTTCTCCCTTTACGCCATATGGGTATCAGAAGAGAGAGGACAACCATAACCGTATTGAGCCAGATCCCTATGCAGCTTCTGTCGTGCAGGACATTTTCTGCTGGAAAATTGATGGGATGACAAACAATGGAATTGCATTGCGCCTTATGGATCAAGGCGTCCTGTGTCCAATTGAGTATAAAAGAAGTAAGGGTGAACCGTATTACTCCAACTTTAAGGTGAAGGATCACTGTGAGTGGACAGCACAGGCCGTTGCACGGATATTGAGTAACCCGATTTATGTTGGAACCCTGCGGCAAGGACTTCGAAGACGGCCGAATTATAAAATCAAGAAGTCATTACCGACAGATGAGAGCGAATGGGTTGTCATCCCGGATGCACACGAGCCTATCGTGTCGAAGCGCACGTTTTATCTGGCACAAAAGGCGCTTAGGATTGACACCCGCGCAGCACCGAATCAGGCATATGTTTACCCGCTTTCCGGCTTGGTGGAGTGCGGGCAGTGTGGCGCCTCTATTGCCCGGACGACGATGAACAATGGTTATAAAAAGTACGGCTACTATATGTGTAAATCCACAGATAAGAGCATTCATTGCGAGTTGAGGCATATTCCTTATGAGAAGTTTGAAGCCAGTGTGCTGAACTTGCTCAAAGAGCATATCCACGATGTCGTGGAACTGGACCGCTGTGTTTTGGAGATTCAGAAGGTCCCGTATCAGAGGATCAACATTGCGAAATGTGAGCAGCGCAGAGAGAAACTGGAGGAAGAAATTACTCGGTACAGGAGCTTGAAAGCATCCTTGTATGAGGACATGAAAGAAGGGCTCATCTCAAAAGTGGATTTCTGCGATATTCGTGGTCAGTATGATGCACGGATTGCTGATGCATTGATCGCGCAGGAACAGATTGACCGAGAGTTGAATGTATTCCTCTCGGGAGAAAAGGGGCCGAACCAGTGGATGCAGGCATTCCTGGAACACCGCGATATAAATGAATTGACGCGAGCGGTCGCTCTTGAGTGCATTGAGAGAATCACAGTCATGGATGAGGAACATTTCGAAATTACTTTTGAGCATTCTCAGGACTTCAAAAGGCTGATGGCCAGTGTCGAAGAGTATGCAGATAAGGAAAAATTGGAGGAGGCAATGTGATATGGCACGAAAGAGCCGTAAAAATTTACCGCAGGACCTGGCGCCTGCCGTAAGCACTGTTAAATATAAATGTGCCCTTTATGCTCGAATCTCCGTTGAGAACGAGCAGAAGAGGGAGGCAGACACAATCGGAAATCAGATTGCCCTTTTGAGGGACTATGTCTCTCAGTATCCAGATCTGGTGGAATATGACCTCTATTGCGATGACGATATTTCCGGCGTCAGTTTCTCACGCCCTGAGTTTGCTCGGATGATGAATGATATCCGTTTGGGCCGCGTGAACTGTGTTATCGTCAAGGACTTGTCTCGACTGGGTCGAAACATGTTGGAAAGTGGCGAATATATTGAGCAGATTTTTCCGAGACTGAACACCAGATTTATTGCTGTTACAGACCGCTTTGATACACTCAAAGGAGATGCGGATATCTCCATCCAGCTAAAGAACTTTGCTAATGAAGCGTATGCGCGTGACATTTCCAAGAAGATACGAGCCGTCAAATCATCTCAGCAACTGGCTGGTCAGTGGACTTCAGGCACGCCACCATATGGTTATATGATTGATCCGGATGATAAGTATCATCTGATTCCGGATCCCAATACGGCGCCAATTGTCCTCGCAATTTTCAGAATGGTATCGGAGGATAATTCTTTGCATTGCGTGGCGAAAACGATGAACGAGCAAGGGGTGCCAAGTCCTGGAAAGTATCTATATAACATGGGCCTCCGCAAAGCTGATAAGTTTAAGAATTCCATCTGGTACATGACGACACTCAAAAAAATCCTGAAAGATCAGGTGTATTTGGGTTGGGTGGTGTTAGGGAAAACAAAAAGTCTACTTTGCGTGACAGGCGAGAAAAAGTCAATTGAAGTACCGCAAGAGGAGTGGATCATCAAAAAGGGGATGCATGAGCCAATCGTCCCGAAAGCTTTATTTGACTCGGTGCAGGAAACCATGAAGCAGCGTAAGGAAGCAATGGGACAGTCCACGACATATGATTCGCAAAGCAAAAGGCGGAGCATATTTAAGGGTATTCTCAGGTGCGGTGAGTGCGGCAGGGGCATGTATTTAAGGCGAAAATCCAATGGGAAACGCTATTATTTTTGCAGCCTGCATGAGCATTACGGCGCAGCAACATGTACCAAGAAAGCGGTTAGGCAAGAAGATGTTGAGTCTCTTGCGCTGCGTTTGATCCAAAACCAAATCGCACTGTTTACAGATGCCCAGAAACTGATTGCGGACTTGAATGCGACGAAGTCTTCGCAGACAAGGTATCAGATTTACTCTTCCCAGATTGAAGATGCGAAAAGAAAAATTGGTTAATTGTAAAATCAAGTTGGACACTTGAAAAAATCCATAGTGATTTTTTCTCCCTGTGGTAAAATGGAGTTACCACACAACATTTGCCAAGGGAGGGCAATCACTATGGACTGCCA
>Ga0129307_1000832_pt1 | contig 41214 bp, 36 predicted proteins | sample P1105metagenome_FD_94437 | JGI IMG/M metagenome (GOLD analysis project Ga0129307, IMG submission 94437) | Capybara group fecal microbial communities from Wisconsin, USA - P1105 metagenome | ecosystem: Host-associated > Mammals > Digestive system > Large intestine > Fecal | place: USA: Wisconsin...
ACCTTCCATGATTGAACGGTCCATGAACGCGCCCGGGTCGCCTTCGTCAGCGTTGCAGATGACGTATTTCTGGTCGGCCTGGTTCTTTGCGCAGAGACCCCATTTCACACCTGTCGGGAAGCCAGCGCCGCCACGGCCGCGCAGACCTGACTTGGTAATCTCATCGATGACCTGCTGAGGTGTCATCTCGCCCAAAACCTTGGCGATAGCCTCATAACCACCGCGTGAAATGTATTCGTCGATGTCTTCCGGGTTGATGAAACCGCAGTTACGCAAAGCTATACGGAGCTGTTTCTTATAGAAACCCATGTGCTTTGAGTCGGCAACATGCTGTTTGTTTTCCGGGTCGAGGTAAAGAAGGTCGGTAACCTTACGGCCTTTGATGATGTGCTCATTGACGATCTTCTCGACATCTTCTGGCTTAACCTGTGTGTAGAATGTATTGTCAGGAAGCATCTTCACGATAGGGCCCTTCTCGCAGAAGCCGAAGCAGCCTGTTCTGATGACCTGAACTTCATCTTGCAAACCTTTTTCCTTCAGGATTCTTTCAAAGTTTGCAATGATCTCATCACTGGCAGATGCCTTACATCCGGTACCACCGCAGCAAAGCACGTGCGTTTTGATTTTTGTCATATAAAGTCCTCCAATTTAGAATGAATGATTAGATTTTCTCATAGTTCACCGGGATGATGCCTTCAACGAGCTCGTTGTTCATGACATACTTGGTGAGGATTTCGTCAGCACGTTTGTTGTCGACGTGACCGAAAACGATAGGATCTTTTCCTGGAACCTTAACCTCGATGGTTGGTTCTGCGTGGCAGTAGCCCATGCAGCCTGTCTGGGTGAAGACGATACCGAGTTTCAACTCGTCGGCTTTCTCCATCATGTGTTCCATGACCTGTTTTGCTCCGGCGGCGATACCGCAGGTTGCCATAGCAACTTTAATCTGAACCATAGCGTCAGGATTGTTGCTCTTCTCGCGAAGGTCGAGAGTTGACTGCAATTTCTCTCTCATGGCCTTCAATTCTGCCAAAGATTTTACTTTTGCCATATTTGTAAATTTATGTTAATGAATGAATTATAAATATTTCTTCAATATTTCCAGTAAATTTTACCGTTTGGCAAATATACGAATGTTTTTTATATAAAAAAAATAAATAAGGAAAAATATTTTTAGTGGTTCATAGAGAACTCACAGCCGCAATATTTTTGGTTGTAAAAGTTGTATTCTTTGATGATTTCCAAGCGTCTCTCGCTCAATCCGCCCTTGCGCCAATTTTGGGCCCAGAATGTCACATCAGGGTAATGTGACGCGGCAAAAATGCCGGCTTCTTCAATCTGTTCAAGGCTTTTCCAACGGCTCGAAGCAAGGGTGGTTGTTATTACCTTAAAGCCATGTTCTTGGGCGTATTTTGCTGTTCGCAACAGCCTGTATTTGAAGCATTTAAGGCAGCGCCCTCCCCTTTCGGGCTCATTCTCCAAGCCGACCATTTCAGTACGCCATTTTTCGTGGTCATAGTCGTCGTCAATGATGTCGAGTCCGAGCGACTTGGCATAGCGTGTGCATTCGTTTTTGCGGATTTCGTATTCTTCCTGAGGAAAGATGTTCGGATTGCAATAATATATAGTAGGTGTAATGCCATGTTGCATCAGGCATTCGATGATAGCCGACGAGCACGGGGCGCAACAGGTGTGCAGAAGCACCTTCGTCTCCCCTCCAGGAGCCTCTATCTCAAACTTCTTTTTCACGGCCTGAAAGTGATTAAAATGACTGCTATCACAGCGATTACAAGTCCGATGTAATTTTTCAGTGTCAGCTTTTCCTTGAAGAAAAGCCAACCGATGAGAGCTGTAAGGCTGACCACTCCGATATTGTAAATCGGGAATAAAACAACATTGTCGAAATGTCGCATTGCATAATAAACACTTGATGTAGAGAAGAAATTGATTACACCCAGGCCGATGCCTCCCGCGGCGCTCTTCCACTGCCATTTCGACTTGCCTTTGGCGAGGTCCCAAATCACTATGATTATGCCAAAAACCAACGCCACAAAATAGATGAATGCAATCATAAATCCGAGATCATCGCCCGTATTCTGCTGCTCGGTGATTTTCATCAGGATATCGCCGGTACCCGTGCCGAAAAATATGCACACCGGCAACAACCATTTCCTATGATTTTTATTGCCTGATTCTTTCTTGTCACCTAATACCAGCACCAACGCCACCAGCGCCAGCACAATCCCCATCGTCGCCACGAAATTCAGCTTTTCACCCAGCACTATCACACCTGCCAAAATAGGCAAAACGACCGATATTTTGCTCGAAAGCGATGTCACGGTGACACCCGACCGTTGCGTCGAGGCAGTCATTAATAGATAGGTAAAAATAAACCAGAATCCTGTCAAAATCGACAGCCCGAACCATGGCTCGGCAACCAACTGTGGGGCGGTATCCCAATGTTCACAAATAGCAAATCCTGTGCCAGAGGCAAACACATAGTTCCACATCAAAGCCTGATGGTTATCGAGCCCAAAGCGCTCAAAAAGCCGCATTGCGATGAACACTCCCGAGGAAAATAATATAGCGAGAATCAGGTAAATCATAAGTCCGGCAAAAATACAAAAATTTCTCCCACATTATAAAACAATAAAATTTTTCATTACATTTGCGCTTTGAACACTTCAAAAATGAAAAAACCTTTATTTATCATCGCGATGGCGCTAATGCTATTGCCAATGACACTTAGGGCGCAACAAAGAAACGACGATTTCTTCCGCATTGAGAGGGCACTACGAATATAATGAAATAAAAAATTATTTTTGTATTTTCCTTTGCAATCTCATTATTATTTCATAAATTTGCGGTCCTAATTGTGATTTTTGAATCTTAAATAAAAAATAAATGAAAGTAAAAGAATTAGTTGACAAATTGGGACTTAAGGTCCTAGCGGGCGCAAACGGCCTCGACCGCGAAATCGACGGCTGCTATATTTCGGATTTGTTGAGCGACGTAATGGGCAACGCACAGGAAGGCAACATCTGGATCACACTGCAAACACACAAAAATGTGATGGCTGTTGCTTCTCTTAAAGAGATGTCGTGCATAATCCTCGTCAAAGACCTTGGTGCCAACGAAGACACCATCAACCAGGCCAACGAAGAGGAGCTGCCGATTCTGCAGACCTCGCTGCCGACATTCGAAATCGCAGGCCTTGTCTACAACCTTTTAAACAACAAATAATTGGCGGAACTTCAGAAATATCGCGCTGACCTTCACCTCCACACGGTGCTTTCGCCGTGCGGCGACATCTACATGTCGCCCACAGCCATAGTGGAACAGGCGAAAAAACTGCATCTCGACGTCATTGCCATCTGCGACCACAACACCACCCGACAGGTGAAAGTGACGCAGGAAATTGGACGCGAGCAGGGCATTTTCGTCATCGGAGGCGTGGAAATCACAACACAGGAAGAGGCTCACGCCCTCGCCTACTTCGAGACCGACGAGCAGCTCGATAAGTTTCAGGAGTTTCTCGACGAGCATCTGCCGCACATTCCCCTTGATGAGGAGAAATTCGGCTACCAGCTTATTGTCGACAAGGACGAGGAAATCATAGGCGACGAGCCTTGGCTGCTGTGGTCGGCACTCGACTGCGACCTCGACACCTTATACGATAAGGTGCACGAGATTGGCGGGCTGTTCGTACCGGCACACGTCAACAAGCCGGCATCATCACTGATGTCGCAACTGGGTTTCATCCCGCCCGATATCAAGGCCGATGCGCTGGAGATTTCCAAACACGTCACCAAGCCCGATTTCCTGAAGAAATTCGCATATTTGAAGAAGTTTATGTTCACCAAGAGCAGCGACGCCCATTTCCTGCATATCATCGGCGAGGTACATTGCGTACTGCACATGTACGACAAGACATTCGACGAGTTCCGCAAGACTTTGCACGGCGAGGACGGCCGCTACATCGACACCGAACCACAAGAAAAACTACAACTTTTATTCGGATGAAAGAACTAGCAATGCATGTATATGACCTGATGGAGAACTCCACGGCAGCCAACTCCACCCTTGTCGAGCTGACCATCAAGGACAGCTTGAAGGACAACGTCTACGCCTTCACCATCAAGGACAACGGCAAAGGCATGTCGCCCGAGTTTCTGGCAAAGGTCACCGACCCGTGGACCACGTCAAGGACAACCCGAAAAGTCGGTCTCGGACTACCTTTAATTAAAATGAACACCGAGAACTGCGGTGGCGGCATGAAGATTGAGAGCGAGGTCGGCAAAGGCACCACACTCAACTTCTGGTTCCAGCACGACAACATCGACCGTCCGCCAATGGGTGACCTTTCTGGTACACTGGTGATGCTGTTTGCCGCCCACGAAGACATCCATTTCATCTACAAGCATATCACCGACGATGGCGAGTTTGTTTTCGACACGGATGAGATCAAGGAAGCCCTCGACGGGATGTCAATGAACGACATCAACATCATGAAATACCTGAAAGAGATGATTCAGGAAAATTTGGAAGAAATACATTATAATGAATAGCCCCCTCCCGTCATTTCGACCGAAGCGAAGCGGAGTGGAGAAATCTTTGAAGTTAAAAGTTGAAAGTTGAAAGTGTAGAGTAGTTTAAAAAGTTTAAAGTTAAGAGTTAAAAGTTTTTTGGAAGAATATTGTTAAGATTTTTAAATAGATTTTTTAAAATTTTGAGCCGAAAGGCGACTGAAATGAAAGAAAAAAATTAGATTATAAATCATATTACAATGAAATTAAGTGAAATTGCTAAAGTATTGAATGCCAAGGTGGTTTGCGGTCAGGACCGCCTGAACGAAGAGCAGGACAAAGCCTTCGCCAGCGACCTGATGTCCGACATCCTGACTTTAGGCGACAACTTCCCGATGATCGTCACCGGACTCTGCACCATGCAGACTATCCGCACATGCGAGATGGGCAACCTCGACATTGTCGTCTTCGTCAGAAAGAAGAAACCTACCGAGGAAATGATCGAGCTGGCCGAAGACGAGGGCATGGTCCTCATGGAGTGCGACTACTCGATGTTCAAGGCTTGCGGACTCCTCTGGGAAGCCGGTCTGAAGCCGATTTATTAACGAAAACTTATCATTATGCATTTAGAATACACAGTAATTGAAGGAGATTTTGTCAATGCCGGCTCGGCTTCAAGTTCAATCAAGAAGACTTTGAAGCAACTCAACGTCAATCCGTCGGTGGTGAAACGCGTCGTTGTCGCCCTCTACGAGGCCGAAGTCAACGCTATCGCGCATGCCTACGGCGGTGTGGTCACCGCCGACATCGACGCCGGCAAGATTCTTCTCCGCGTCATCGACAAAGGCCCTGGAATCCCCGACATCGACTGGGCTATGCAGGAAGGTCATTCAACAGCCTCGCCTGAGGTCCGCAACATGGGATTCGGCGCCGGCATGGGACTGCCCAACATCAAAAAAAACGTCGACCGCCTCAACGTGCAGTCAACAGTAGGTGTCGGCACAACAGTCGAAATGGAGGTTAACCTCAGCTAAAAACTTTATTAACTTAAACTTTGACATAATATGGCATTTTTTCACGCTCTACAGATAAACGAAAACGTTTGCGAAGGTTGCTCTCACTGCATGAGGGTCTGCCCTACCCAAGCGATACGCGTACGCGACGGAAAGGCGCATATCAATGAAAACCGCTGCATCGACTGCGGCAACTGCTTTATCGCATGTCCGCACAAAGCCGTGTTCGTCAAGCAAGACGACTTCGAGGAAATTTTCAAATTTCCGTGCCGTGTGGCGCTCGTCCCCGCGGTCTTCCTCGGCCAGTTTAAAGACGAAATCAGCGTGTCGCGAATCTATGCCATACTCAACGAGATAGGCTTTCAGCATGTCATTGAGACAGAGATAACGACGCCTCTTTATACCGAGAAAAAGAATCAGCTGGAACGCGAAGGCAACAACAAGCCGCTCATCTCATCGTTCTGCCCTGCCATCGTCCGCCTTATCCAAGTTAAATTCCCGGGATTGGTTGAAAACATTATGCCCGTCAAAGCTCCGCTTGATATCACGGCAATGTACATCAGACGTAAACTTGAGAAAGACGGCTGGCGTCCGGAGGATATCGGAGTGTTCTACGTCACGCCATGCGCGGCAAAAATCGCGGCGGTGAAAAGCCCTGTCGGCGAAGAGAAATCCAGCGTCGATGGTGTCATCAACATGGATTCGCTTTATAATCGCGTGTACAAAAAGATCAAAGAGCAAGGCCATGATTATAAAGAGGTAAAACTCCCTATCGCACAGCTTACTTCAGACAGCATCCTCACTTCTCTGACTAATGGTGAGCGCCGTTTGTCAATAGCAGAGCATTCACTGTCAATCGACGGCATCGACAATGTGATTGAATTCCTTGAAAAGGTTGAAAATGACGAGATAGAAGATGTCGATTTCCTCGAGCTGCGCGCCTGCGACCAGAGTTGCCCTGGCGGCATCTTGACGTACAACAACCGTTTCCTCACCTGTGAACGCATGTTCAACCGCGCCCGTTATGTGGCCGGCAAAGAGCGTCGCGGTGAGATGACACGTGCCAAAGAAGTGGAAGACGAGCACGACTATCTGATGGAAAACACCAGCGTCGACGAGGTGGAGCCACGTTCCATCAGTCTCGACCCTGACATTTCAAAGGCACTCGAAAAGATGAACAAAATCAAGGAGTTGGAACGCCAGCTGCCTCAAATCGACTGCGGCATCTGCGGTGCGCCTACATGCGACGCCCTGGCCGAAGACATAGTCTGCAACGGCTGCAAGCTCTCCGACTGCATCTTCATTCAGCGTAATATGGAGGCCCACAAAACCCAGAAGGTCGAAGAATCGCTCAAGACCATGGAGAACATCTGGGGCTACGAAAAAATCGAAAATTTTGTTAAAAATCAATAAACAGTTTAAAATATAATAAAATGAGTATCAACGAATTACAACCAAAAGAAGTATTTGAGAACTTCTACAGCCTGACACGCATTCCGCGTCCTTCAAAAAAAGAAGCACAGGTTATTGCTTTCATGAAGAAATTCGGCGAAGACCTTGGTTTGGAAACCATAGTCGACGCTGCGGGTAACGTCATAATCCGCAAGCCGGCCACACCTGGCTACGAGAATCGCAAAGGCGTCATCCTTCAGGCTCACCTCGACATGGTGCCTCAGAAAAACGCCGACACAGTTCACGATTTCGAGAAAGACCCGATTGAGACTTACGTCGACAACGGTTGGGTGCGTGCCAAAGGCACCACTCTCGGCGCTGACGACGGCCTTGGAGCAGCAGCTGCAATGGGTGTTCTAGCAGCAAAGAACCTCGAACACGGCCCTATTGAAGGTCTATTCACCATAGACGAAGAGACAGGCATGACAGGCGCCAACAAACTCGAACCCGGAGTTCTCAAAGGCGACATCCTTCTGAATATGGACTCTGAGACCGAAGGCGAGCTTTACGTAGGCTGCGCAGGCGGTATCGATACCAACGCATATTGGACTCCCAAGATGGAAGAAGTTCCATCCGACATGGCAGCTTTCCGTCTGATTGTCAAAGGTTTGAAGGGCGGCCACTCGGGCATGGACATCAACCTTGGCCGAGGCAACGCCAACAAAATCATGAACACTCTGCTCATCATCGCATCGCAGAAGCACGGCGTGCGTCTGTGCGACATCAACGGAGGCAGCTTGCGTAACGCCATCCCAAGAGAGTCGTTCGCCACAGTGATAGTGCCAGCCGCCAAGGCCGACAAACTCAAGAAACTTGTCGACGAGTACAACGTAGCTGTCAAAGAGCAGTACGCCGAAGCCGAGCCTGATCTTTTGGTCGCCATTGAAGATGCCGAAATGCCAAAGACAGTCATCGATAACAAAACATTCAAGAACATGATGGAAGCCATCGCCAAATATCCTAACGGCGTAATCGGCATGTCGAAAGACTTTGAAGGCACCGTCGAGACATCAACCAACCTGGCTCTTGTCAAGCTTGAAGACGGCAAGATTGTCACCTGCTCACTGCAGCGCGGCCTTGTCGACGACCTCAAAGACCAGTTGGCAGCCAACATCCGCGAAGTGCTTGAGACTCACGGTGCAAAGGCCGAATCAACAGGCTCATATCATGGCTGGAAGCCGAACATCGACAGCCCTATCCTCGCCACTATGAAGAAGGTGTACAACGACAAGTTCGGAAAAGAGCCTAAGGTGATGGTTATCCACGCCGGTTTGGAATGCGGCATTCTCGGAGCAAAATATCCTAACTGGGACATGATTTCATTCGGTCCGACACTGGTTCACCCGCACTCACCAGACGAGGCTTTGCTCATCGAATCAGTTACTCCGTTCTGGGAATTTTTAGTTGAGACTCTCAAGAACGTGCCGGAGAAATAACACACCCGTCATTTCGACTGTAGCGAAGCGAAATGGAGAAATCTCCTTCTTTTTATGAGATTTATTCACCAAGGTGAATGCTTTCGCGAGCTCAGGTCTCGACTCCCTTCGGTCGCTCGAAATGACGGTTTAATTTTTTTCAAAAAAAATGTTGTACGTATCAAAATAATGTGTAATTTTGCAGTCCGAATTTTAGGTCAGAAAAAAGAAAAAAATAAATACATAAGACAATGAAACGTACATTTCAACCATCGAACAGAAGACGCAAGAACAAACACGGTTTCAGAGAGAGAATGTCAACTGCCAACGGCCGTAAGGTTTTGAAAGCCCGTCGAGCCAAAGGTAGAAAGAAACTCACAGTATCTGACGAGTATTGATTCGGCGAAGCCGTACCTAATAATTAATTATTTAAGGTTGAAAAAGAGACAATGCATTTGTCTCTTTTTTTTGTATTTTTGCATTGCTTACGCGCAAATCAAATGAAAACTCTGAGGCGGATATCACTTCTAATTCTGACGATACTAATCATCAGCTGTAAATCTTTTGCTCAAAGCGTAACTTTCAGCGTCAGTTCAGCCGACCGCACCTCAGCATTCATTCCGGCCGACCGAGGCGCCCCCAACATCAGCACCGTATCAAAATACATAGCTATTCCCAAAGACGCCGAGTTTCGTCTAACTCTCAATTCAAAGTCGGAACGCACCACCGACAACGCATACATTGCGCCGGCATATCAGATATCGCACGACCTCGACCCTTTCGACCGTCAAGCATCGGAAGGCTCCGCTATATACTCAACCGATGCCTTCTACCCGGCCGACATCATCACCACCGAGCGTCTGCCCTATCGCGACTTCGACCTGGTCTTGGTCAGCATAGCAATTGAGCAATACAATCCGGTACGCCGTCAGTTGCGCACTCTTGACAATATTGAAGTATCCTGCAGCTACAGCCAGACTGACGCACCAGAAAGCCACCCTGTGGCATCTCCACTTTTCAGTGTTCTGGTCGTCAATCCTGAATTCTTTGCGTCGCCTTACGATGAAGAGCTCATTGACACCGACCGTCGCAATGGTTGCAACTACCTGATTATCACCCCCAACAACGAAGGTATCAGGGCTTGGGCCGACACCTTGCGCGTTTTCCGCGAAACTCAGGGCCTGCGAACCAAAATTTTATCGATACAAAACGTCGGAGCCAACCATCCCGACACACTGAATGCGTTCCTGCGCTATGCCTACGAAGAATGGAGTCCTGTGCCGGATGCCGTGCTGCTACTGGGCGATTATGCCACTGATCCAGCCGACGGCATCACATCCTACGCTTTAGAAGACCATCCCGAAGGACACAACTTCGAGCCGTATATGGCCGACAACCGTCTTGTCGATTTCAACAACGACGGGCTGCCCGACATGGTTATAGCTCGCATCCCGGCTGCCGATGCCGACCAGGCAGCTCTCATGGTACAAAAGACATTGCGATACGAGCGCGAACCCTACACCGACACCGGTTACTACCATCACCCCACCACAGCCATGGGATACCAACTCAAACGCTGGTTCCAACTGTGCTCGGAGATAATAGCCGGCTATTTTGAAGCCAACGGTCGCGAAACCGTACATCTCAACGCCATACATCAAGGCACACCCGATTCGTTATGGTCTGACGCGCAGAAAACCGAACAGGTGTTGGCTTGCTTTGGTCCTGAAGGCTTGGGCTACATCCCTGCCACCATGTCGCACATCACCGATTGGAGCGCCACAGCAAGCCACGTCACAAACGCTCTGGAAGACGGCACTTTCCTGCTTGTGCACCGCGATCACGGCACATTCCAGACATGGGGAGAACCTCATTACAACAACAGCTACATCAACCAGCTCAACAACGACCTTCTCACTTTTGTGATGTCGGCCAACTGCCAGACAGGCGACTTCAGCTTCGGCAACGGAGCCAACGATTGCATGGCCGAGCGTTTCATGCGCATACCGCAAGGCGCCGTAGGCATTATCGCAGCGTCACAATTGTCGTATTCCTATGTCAACGACACCTATGTCTGGGGATGGTTCGACTATCTCTTCACCGACTTTATGCCGTCTTACGGCAGCTCGGAAATCGATTTCAAGTATCCGGCATTCGCCAATGCCTACGGAAAGTATTTCCTGCATCAGTCGTCGTTCCCCTCAAACGGATACCTCAAAACGCTCACCAACAATCTGTTTCATTACTTCGGCGACGCTTATCTGCAGCTGTATACCGAAGTTCCTCGACATCTCACCGTTCAGCACCAGTCATCGGTACCGACAGGTTCCATGCAAATCGACATCACTGCCGACGAGGGTGCCATAGTGGCTTTATCAGTCGACGGCAATCTGATTGCCCGTCGCAAATCAAACGGCAATCCAATGACTTTGCGTTTTCCGATGCCTCTGGCTGAAGGCACCATTGTCAAAGTGGTGGCAACCAAGCAAAATCACTTCCGCCACGAGAGTTTTATCAGCGTCGGCAACATCATCGGCATCAACGAAGTGACAAGCCAGACGGCCGTGTTATACCCCAATCCGACCATCGGGTTGCTGCATATCGAAGGCCAAAACATCCGCGACATCATCATCAGTAATATTCTTGGACAACCAGTAAAGAAACTGACTTTCGATTCTGACGTCGACTCTGTCGACCTCGACTGCAGCGACCTCCCCGATGGCGTTTACGTAATCCGAATCAACGGATTACAAACCAGAGCCTCCCGACTCATTAAGAACTAGTATCAGTCGACTACCAGACGAACACAGACGCCTCTGCTTCGCGGTATTGCAACTTTAGCTGCAAAGCCCGACTCCGCATCAATTTGCACAGCATAAGCATTATCATCGTCGCAGCGCGAGCTCGACCAATAATAAGCTTTATTTTTCACCTGCACTATATTGCACCCTTCACGATATCCCTCACATGGCAAAAACACTGCGCCTGCATCTCTCATTGCAGTCCACTTAGATTTATCATAAACATTGGTTGTAAAATTATCAGTAACACCAGGTGTAAACTCCACCGAAGACGGCTTCACCCAGTTGTCTGACATCAGCAGTAATCCTGGCATATTTTGTATGGTGGCGTACGAGTATTTTTGATCGGCATCCTCTCTCAGAGTGAATATATATTCCCATTCGTCAGCCGTAAGTGTGCGCCACTGCTTATAATTCCACCCTGCCACCTGATTCATATTGTATCCCCAGTCGGCTCTTCCGTTGCCATCATACAAATTGGTTGACAACGAGCCATATGGATTGTAGTGACTGTTAGTGCTTGAAGTGCTCCCTGCCTGGTAAGCAGTCGCTCCGTCGTCAAACCCCGATGTGCCCCATCCATAAATTGTAAGCGTCGACATGTCAGTGGAATTAGTCGCTACGGTACGGTCTGCATTCACCGTGATTATATATGGATTGGTCTGAAAATTCCACATATTCGACAAGTGCATGGTCATAAAATTACCGCATCCGAAATACACCTGATGCCCCTCGCTATCAATTGTAAACAAACCTCCTTGGGCACCTTCCGGTTTAAATTCATTCTGCGCCACGATATCAATGCCTTGGGTGAGATGATCGTCGGCGTTGATAGCCGGTATGGCCGGACGAGTTCCTCGATATCGGCCCGACATAACCGAGCTGGCGCTACCTGTCGAAACTGCCGCCTGCGGGAGCAAGGTCACCCATCTCTCTCCACTGCCAGGCGCCATTGATATGCCGCCATAGTTTTTAACACTGTATGAAAATGCATCATCAGCATCTTTTTTAGCAAGATTTATCGTTACATAATTATTCATATTCTTTATTACAGTGGCGCACGATCTGGACGATGTGGTGACATTAAACTTCACAAGAGCGCATTTATTCATCAAAACAGCGTTATACGTACCCGCTCCGTGATACAACTCTGTGGAATGCCCGTACGACACAACAGCCGGCTTCAGAATCTGGTCTTTAATATCAAAAGCAATGCTGCTAGTTGATCCGGCATTCAAATTAGATATCTTTCGGTTGGCAATATGATAGAAATGCAGATAATCGCTTGTGTTTGATGCGGAAATATTGCCCGAAAACGAGCCGTTGCCATATGTTAAGGTGCCAACATAAACTCCATTGTTGGCCACCAGCACTTCATCGCCGTCCTCAAAGTTGACAGCTCCCGTCAAAACATTAACGTCAGTCTTTGAATTATTAGAAATTTCGAGCTTGATAGCCACGCTTGGATAGCCACCGGGCTGCACCGCGCTTTTCTTGCATTGCGTAAGGCCTAGCATTAATAAAGGTGTCAACAGCAGCGCCCCGACATGCTTGCTTCCAAAGCCCCGACGATGTTTGACTATGCCATAAGCCGCCCCAGCTGCTGCCATCACCCAAATCCCGCTGCCAAGCGGAGCTCCGAAGTTGTCATTTAGAATGACGCAGCTCAGCCAGTTGTTGTCACGTGTTTCAATCATTTCCAATTCGCTGATGAATCCATCAGCCCTGCCTCCTTGCGCTTTCATCGGCGTCGGCATCAGCCAACCCGCCGTCATTATCATAGTCAACAAAAAGGCTTCAATGTTAAATCTCGATTTTTTCATTGTTGCTTCGTTTGATGTTAAATTTCGAAAGCAAAATTACGTCCGACCCTAAGAATTAGTCGTATGAAAAGCGACTAATCTTTCCAACCGATCATACAACATTGAATATCATTGGTTTAGATAGCACCAAACCAAGTTTCTATGTTTTTTATTTCTTAATAAATTTTAACTAAAATTTTTTAGGAATTCGCCCAATGCACAATAAAACAAAAGAGAGACGACGTTTTCATCATCATCTCTCTTTTATTAGTATTTTTATGATTATTTTATCCGAAATCAATCAACTCGCTCCAATTTCGTGTTGCCGCCCCATTTATTGATATTGAATGCGAGGTTGAATCGCAATGTTCCCTCCAACGGATTGGTGCCCGAAGTTGCGGTGTTGTTGACCGGCACAAGGTATGAAACATCGATTGCAAACACGTTGTAACGCAAGCCGGCGCCGAATGTCAAGTAACGGCGGTTACCCTTCATCTTCGACTCATGGAAGAAACCAGCGCGCACTGCGAACACGTTGTTATACCAATATTCAGCACCGATGCCTATTGTGATTTCCTTCATTTTTTCGCTGAATCCGCCCGGAGCCTCGTAGAATGATTTAATCATTCCCTCAATCATTGAATAATCCTGCCATGCATGTGTGCTGTCGGCTGGATCAGGAGTCGGGACAAGCAATTTGTTGAAATCAACAGCAAATGCCAATGAGTTGAATTCATCGATATTCAATTTCAGTGACGGGCCCAAACGCAGGTTGGTCGGAATGAAATCAGTGCGTGAGTTAGCGTTGCTATAGCTCATTTTGCTACCCATGTTGGTGATAGACACACCCCACGAAAAATCGCCGTCTATGTTGCCAAGGTTGACTGGTCTCTGATAGTAAACCGAGACATCGGCCGCCACCGACCATGCCGGTGTGGTATAGTTGCCCTGTCCTTGAGTAATATCCGAATAGATGAATCTTCCGGCCACAGCTGCTGAGAAGTAGTCGCCAAGTTTACGTGAATAACAGACATCAATGGCAAACTCATTAGGTCTGTATGTACCCAAATCCTCGTTGTTGGTGCCGCGGAAGTTGATATCACCAAGATTGAAGTAACGCAACGAAGCCGCAATTGTCGATCTCGGGCTCATACGCTTTGCTGCTGCCAGATATGCGATATTCATGTCAGGGACAAGCTTTCTCAACCATGGAGTGTATGCCAAACCGATACTGAAATCATCCTCAATAAAAGCGTATTTAGCTGAGTTCCAATGCATTGAATACACGTCTGGTGATGTTGATACGCCTATATCACCCATACCGGCCGAGCGTGCGTCAGGTGCAATAATCATTGAAGGCACCGCTGTGCTTATCACATTGTAATCATCCTGCGCCTTTGCGATGAAACCCATCATCATAAGACCCATCAAAACTAAAACTGATTTTTTCATCATACCTATTTTTTATTAATAACGGATGTTTGATTTTTATTATTGTGTTCTTTATTTCAAATAAAACGATTATTGTGTCAGCACCAGCTTCGACCATCCGGTCGATTTTTCGTTTTTGGAGGTTGTCACCGACACATTATAAATATACACTCCAGCTTGCAACGGCTGACCCGAGTCGGAAGTGCCGTCCCAATAGATTGGTTCAGTGCGAGTTCCGGTGCCGAAGCGGCTTTCCCTGATGGTCTTCACACGCTGTCCGCTGACATTGAAAATATCAATCGTAATGTCCATTTCCTCTTTCTGATTATGCTCGAAATAGAAATTGGTGAACGATGTCATCGGATTTGGCGAATTGTAAGCCTTCTGCACCGTCAGGTTGTTGCTCTTGATCACAGTAAAGTCAATCGACACAGTTGTGGAATTGTTGTAAATATCCCACACTCTGAATGTCAGGTGATGCTCGCCCTCGTTGAGCCCGTACATGCGATAAGCTATGGTGCCGTAATCATCGGCGCTGACAGGCGTTTCGTAATACGAGTTCAGGTCGTAGTATTTGTTGGTGGCTCCGCTTACAGTAGCGGTAATGTCGTGTCCGATGCCTGCTCCGGTCATATTGATGCCGTTCTCGTCGCGCACAAAAGCGTAAAATATCGGATTTTCGTTGGTGATACCGCCATTGACAAACAATGTGTCATCGATGAAAATTCTTGCTTCAGGGCCATCTACGTCGGGTATTGCCGTTTCATTGAATCCGCCTATAACTATATTTGAAAACGAGCCGTTGGCATCGGTCTCATAGTCGGTGGCATAGAAACTGATCAAACCTTTTCCGTAGCTGAAATTGATATCTTTCGGCATCATAAAACTGATGTCAAACTGTCCGTTTTCAACCGCTGTCTTGCCATTAAACAGCATACTGTTGCGCAGATTGAACGTCATCACAGGGCTGGTTTCGTCGCCCTTGGTTTGGTAAACATTCTCCTTGTCGTAAACAGTAACATTTAATATGCCGTTAAAATCGGTCATCACCTCGCCGAAATTGTCTCTAACCTCGCCGTGCAGAGCGACATTGCTCAATGCTTTCAGAGTGTCGTTGACAAGCGATAGCGGCTTGCCGTTGATCTTGGTGAGCACCACATTGTTTTTAGGATATGCCAGACGCAAAGCCGGATCACCGAACAACACAAACACCTTAGTATATATATTGGTGCTCTGCTTTCCAAGCAAGAAGATATCGCCGAATCGGGAATACTCACCATCGTACATCTTGAACATGTTGCGAAACATTCTCAACAGTATGGCCCTACTCTGCCCTGTGACACGCGCCGTTGTTATCATTGCGATGGCACCGCCTCTTTTGCTGGTATACACCGTCTCGCCCGCCGATTTGCGGGTATGGTCGTCGTGACGGCTGAATTCACATGTCGCAGTTACAAACAGTGGCAGCTTCTTTTCATTGGTCCACGAGTTGATGTCCTGCATTGTGAGTATTCTCTCGTCACCCAAGCCGATTTCGCCTCCGTGACCATTGTAAGCTATAACCAATGTGCCCTTATCCATGCGGTTGTTTACAGCTTCGTTAAACTCGGGACAGCGCTGACCGCTGGCTGTAGCCACCTGATTGTAGGCATCCAGATAAATCTTATCAACCACGACATCGGCGCCATAAAACGGCAACGAGTCGGCTATAAGTTCCATATTTTGAATAAACTCGCCGTAGTTGGAGTCGTCGCACATCAAAGTCACGGTGTTGCGCCATGTGTCCATCACATCGGCATCACCCGAAATATACGATTCAATCTTGTCGATAACATCAGAGGCTTCCTCTTCGGTTGCCACAGGCATACGTCCAATGGCCAGGTCAATCACAGAACTCGAGCCCTCCATATAGCCGTCGTCATCGTCCATGCAGACATAGAAGTCGTCGGTGACAATCGAGCTCAAAGTGCAGGCATTTGTCGACTCCCAAGAAGGCATCAGACAAACCTCCGGATTCTTGTAGGCATACGAAGCGTCGCCAAGCAAAAGCACATATTTCAAACGATGCTCCTCGCTGCTATCCTTGTACAACATCTTGATAAAATTACGGATAGCCGCGATATCCTGAGCACCGCACGAGAACTCGTTATAGATATACTCAGGCTGCACAATGTCAATTACGAGGTCGTCCAAACGGGAATGTATGTCCTTCAAACGCTCGGCTTGCGATTGAAATCTGGGATGTGTCAGGATGAGGTAATCGATATCACGCTTGGCGTGCAGATTCTGATTGGCCACCGTACCGGCAAAAGTGGCGCTTTTAAAGCTGTTGCCGTTGAATGCCACAAACTCGTTGTCAATGTTGCCATACACCTTGAATGAATACTTCGACCCCGACAGTGTGCCGTTCATAATCTTAGGCTCAGTCGGATTGGTGACATTCCACACCTGCAAGGCACTTGAAGCGTTACCGAGTTGATACTCATACACTTTCAAGCTGTCGCTCACGTTAGGATTTCTAAACGACATCACATCGCCGTTCATCATCAGGCTGCACCATCCGTTCAACTCGATATAGTCGAGCCAACCCACCGACGAAGCTTCGTTTTTGATATATCTCACTTTTACGCTTACATTGTCGCTGGTTGGAGCAAAATAAGCGAAAGCCAAGGTATCGGATCTTGCGTAGATATTGTCGGTATGAGCATTAAACGAGCGTGTGTACAGCACATGATTGTCTATGCTGAAAGTAAAGGTGGCGTTGTTGATGTTTCTGGATGCCATCGAAGCGCGCATTCTCGATTGCTTGGTTTTGATAAGGTTGTGGAACTGAAATTCATAATCGCGCTGGGTGGTCACATCAAACGGATCGAAAAACCAAGTGGTTCCCATATTGTTGATGTTAATCACATCCTCGTCTTTAACCTTAATGTCGACAAACTCGTCGACAACCGTAGCTGAAAGTGTCTGCGGGACTTCAGCCGTCTGAATACGCTTTCCCGGAGCACCAGCTACGGTCAGAAACACGTACGAATAGTCGGAATATGGATTTTTGACATGCGAATAAAACTGACGTGCAATGTAATATTTCCACACCACGGGCCCGCGCGCGTAGAAAATTATATAGTCGTTCTGGTTGAACACTCCGTCGTTTTCGCCCGAAACAAAAACCGGAATTTCCACTAAATCGTCGGGGCACGGAGTTTTGTTGATTTTCGGCAGCAATCCTCCCCCGTTGTGATACAGTCTGATATTACGCGGGTCGACGTGACTCACGTCAATACCCATCTCCTCCAAATCGGAATAAGTCAGTTTATACATGCCGCTTTCGGAAATCGACAGTTTGTACCATGTGCCACTGCTTAGCACCGAGTCGCTTGCCCAGGCCGAAGCCGCACACAGAAACACCAGGAAAAGCCCAATGATTATGCTCTTATATTTTGTAAAATTCATCATGTTTTCGAATATAGCCCGCAAAGATACGAAATATTTCAAAATGCTAACGTTTCTTTACAAATATTATTGCTAAAAACAAAATCAAAAAAAATGAAAAAAAGCGTCATTTCAACCGAAAAAAGTCGTAATATTGCAACTCAAATTTTGAGCTTAACAATCATTTTTCATTTCTATACAATATTTAAAATGATTTGCAGTTAATAAATGGAAATAAAAACACAAACAACAATGCGTAAAAGATTCATTTTTAGCACTATTCTGGCAGTTTTTTGTTGCGGTATCCTGATGGTTTCATGCGGTTCAAAGAAGTCAAAAGCAGGCAAATCTAACTCAACCGGATGGAATTACAACGATCCTAACTATGGCGGTTTTTACGTAACCCAGTCGCGCGATCAGGAAGCCGGTCCGGGTTTGGTAGCTATTGAAGGCGGCACATTCACCATGGGTGCCACACAGGAAAACGTCTATTCAGAATGGGACAACACCCCTCGTCAGGTCACAGTTTCATCATTCTATATGGATCAGACAGAGGTGAGCAACCTTGATTATCTTGAATACATCTATTGGTTGAACCGCATCTACGGAAGCGATTATCCCGAGATGATCAACCGCGCTCTTCCAGACACTCTCGTATGGCGCAACAGTATGTCGTACAACGAGCCAATGGTTGAGATTTATTTCCGTCACCCGGCTTATCGCGACTACCCTGTAGTTGGTGTGTCATGGCTTCAGGCCAACGATTACGCTTTGTGGCGTTCCGACCGTGTCAACGAAATGTTGCTCATCGAGGCCGGCATTTTAGAATTCGATCCTAATCAAGACAAGGACAACCACTTCACCACCGACGGTTACCTCGACGGTTCTTACACAGGCATAGTGCTCAAAGGCATTGAAGATCCTAATCCGAAGAGCCTGACAGGCGAGCGTAGCGTGAGAATGGAAGACGGCATCCTTCTTCCTAAGTACCGCCTGCCCACCGAAGCAGAATGGGAATATGCGGCACTCGGTCTGATAGGCAACAGCTCCAACGAGCGCATCACAGAACGCCGCTCATATCCTTGGGACACCGACAACCTGCGCAGCAGCAACAAAGACTACACAGGCAAGTTCGTGGCCAACTTCAAGAGAGGCAAAGGCGACTACATGGGTGTGGCTGGCAGCCTCAACGACGGCGCCACATTCCCGGCTCCTGTAACATCATATTGGCCAAACGATTTCGGTCTCTACAACATGGCCGGCAACGTTTCGGAATGGGTGCTCGATGTCTACCGTCCACTCTCGTTTGAAGACTTCAACGACCAGAACCCTTATCGTGGCAACGCCGAGAATCTCAACTACAAAGATGGCGACTACATGTCAACAATTCAGAACGATTGGAACAACAAGGACAACAACACCGACTACACCAAGCAGATGTACGATTACGGCAAGACCACCCTTATCTCCGATCACTCACGTGTGTACAAAGGTGGCTCATGGGCCGACGGTCCATACTACCTGAGCCCTTCAACACGCCGCTATCTTGAAGAAGACCAAAGCTCATCGACAATAGGTTTTAGATGCGCCATGAACATGATAGGCGCGGCTCAAGCGAAATAAATCATCAAGCAAAAATAATCAAGCCGTCACAACTGACGGCTTTTTTTATAAAAAACAGACATGAACGAGATTGAAAATATTTACCGGCTCTACTCACAGGCTTACACAGTAACCACCGACAGCCGCACCATCACGCCAGGCTGTGTTTTCGTGGCATTGAAAGGCGAACATTTCGATGGCAACGACTTTGCATTGAAGGTGGCTGAAGAAGACGTCGCGGCATGCGTGATAGCCGACAGGCAGAATCTTCCCAGGCACGACAGATTATTTGTCGTCGAGGATAGTCTGAAAGCCTTGCAGGAGCTGGCAAAATACCATAGAGAGAAACTTGGATTGCCCATCATTGGAATCACCGGAACCAATGGCAAGACCACCACAAAAGAGCTCGTTTCTGCAGTTTTAGCCAAGAAATACAATATCATATTCACCCAAGGCAACTTCAACAACCAGCTCGGAGTGCCGCTCACATTGTTGAGAATCAAACCCGGCACTGAAATGGCTGTTGTTGAAATGGGTGCCAGCCATCCTGGCGATATCGATGAATTAACCAATCTGGGCGAGCCCAATTTCGGCATGATTACCAATATCGGACGCGCTCATCTGCGTGATTTCGGAGGCTATGAGGGCGTCATCAAGACCAAAAACGAGATGTACCAATATATTGCGGCACATAACGGATTATTGTTTGTCAACAAAGACAACGAGCTATTGATGGGCTTGGCAAATAATATAAATAAGGTAACATACGGCACCGGCAACGATGCCGATGTGAAAGGCCGGTTGCTCTCGGCCAACCCCTATTTATCGGTGGAATGGAACGGCCATATAATCGACACTCAACTTGTTGGCGATTACAACTTTGAAAATGTGATGGCAGCGATTTGCATCGGCACATATTTCAAAGTCGCTGCCAACGACATAGTCGAAGCTTTGTCAAGCTACTGCCCTACCAACAACCGCTCACAAGTTGTTGAAACCGGCCGAAACCGTGTGATTATGGACGCTTACAACGCCAACCCCACCAGCATGAGCCACGCCATCAGAAACTTCAGAAACATCTGCAAAGACGACAATCTGCTGATTCTCGGCGATATGCGTGAACTGGGTGAAGAATCGCAGCAGGAGCATAAGAATATTTTGCATCTTCTGAGCGAGTGCTGTTTTAAGAAAGTTTATCTTGTCGGTGAGGAATTCTGTAACGCTTTAGAGAATACTAAGTACTCCTCCAAAGTCGAAGCCGATAACATCGATTTGTCGGAGTACTTAGTATTCTCTGGTGTTGGAGAACTAATTCAGCATTTGCAGAAGCATCCTGTTTCAGGCTTTGACATCCTCGTGAAAGGCTCCAACAGCGTACACCTCAACAAAACTATCGATTCATTGTAATGATTAGTAAAATCAACATAATCGGCTTGATGTCGGGCTCGTCGCTCGACGGCATCGACTTGGTTGATGTCGACTTCTGGAACGACGGCAAATGGCATTTTGAAATTGTAGCCAAAGACAACGTTGATTACGACGAAAAATGGCGCAAAAATCTGGCCGATGCGTTTTATTATGACAAAAATCAATTACAAAACATCGATTATCAATATGGTGCGTTGTTGGGCAAAATCACCAGACAGTTTATCGAAAAATACAATCTGCATCCCGAAATAGTCGCCTCGCACGGCCACACAATCTTTCATCGTCCACAGGAGCACTACACACTTCAAATCGGCGACGGTCAAGCGCTTGCCAACGAATGCGGCGTCACAGTCATCAACGATTTCCGCACTGAAGATGTTCTAAAAGGAGGTCAAGGGGCGCCGCTGGTGCCGATTGGTGATAAATTATTGTTTGCCGACTACCCTATCTGTCTCAACATCGGTGGCATAGCCAACGTTTCGTACGATGTTGACGGTCAACGCATTGCGTACGATATCTGCATTGCAAATCAGGCATTGAATTATTTGGCTAATCGTTTATCCTTACCTTATGATAAAGACGGCCAGATCGCCCACAAAGGAAACCTCGACAATCAATTGCTGACAACGTTGAATTCGCACTCCTTCTACTTGCAGAAATATCCGAAATCATTAGGACGTGAATTTTTTGAGGAAAACATCAAACCTTTGCTGGAAAAACGCGACGATGTGGCGAATATGATGGCGACCTTTGTGGAACATATCGCCATGCAAATTGCGGCATCGATTGCCGATGTAAAGACGATGTGCACATCGTCTCTACCCTTGTTGATAACCGGCGGCGGCGCGAAAAACAAATACCTCGTTGAACGTATTCAGGCGCACACGCAACACCGCGTCGTTGTGCCTTCCGACGACATCATCGACTACAAAGAGGCCTTGGTGTTCGCCTTCCTCGGACTGCTCCGCAACCGCAACGAAATCAATGTATTACACTCGGTTACCGGCGCACCGTCCGACTCTTCGTCAGGCAAGGTTTTTTATCCTAAAATATAAAAAATCGGCCCGCTCACGCGGGCCGATTCTCGTTTTCAACATATTATTAACATTGCATACCGCCGCAGCAGTTAATCACCTGACCGGTGACATAGCTTGATAGGTCGGATGCTAAGAACAATGCTACGTTAGCAACATCGTCCGGTGTGCCGCCACGGCGCAACGGAATCTTTGTCGCCCAGTCTTTTCTCACTTCTTCAGGAAGAGCCTTGGTCATGTCGCTCTCAATGAAACCAGGAGCTATGCAGTTGGCGCGGATGCCGCGGCTGCCCATTTCCTTGGCTATTGATTTTGCAAGACCGATCAAGCCTGCCTTCGAAGCCGAATAGTTGGCCTGGCCTGCATTGCCGCTCACGCCGACAACGCTTGCCATGTTGATGATGCTGCCGCCTCTTTGGCGTGCCATGATTGGCAGCACAGCATGAATGTAGTTGAATGCCGACTTCAGGTTCACTGTCAAGACTGCATCCCACTGGTCTTCGGTCATGCGAAGCATCAAACCGTCTTTGGTGATACCTGCATTGTTCACAAGAATATCGATACGGCCGAAATCTTCAGCAATCTTGGCCACGGTAGCTTCGACGTCGTCAAACTTGGCGGCGTTCGAAACATAACCTTTCACTGTTGTGCCGAGCTGGCTGAGCTCTGCCACAGTGGCGTTGATGTTATCCTCATTGATATCGGTGATTGCGATATTGCAGCCTTCCATAGCGAAACGCTTGGCAATGGCTTTGCCGATGCCACGTGCGGCACCGGTAACTATAGCTACTCTATTCTTTAACATATTCGTAAGTTTTTGCAATTTCTCCCTGACCTAACTTGATTAAATTCTCGCACGATTTTCTGAAATCAGCGCAACGTGTGGTATCCTGAAGCATCAGATAACCCATAATGATGTATCCGACAGCCTCCACCAAACGGCGGTGATGTGTCTCGGCGTTGCCCGAAAGGTCAAATATTTCCTTATACTTTTCTGTCATGGCGCGAAGTTTGTCGCGTAATGGCAGCAACTCTTCAGCATACTCGAAGTTGTCGAGGTCGGCGATGTACTTCAGATAGGCGCCGTTTCCGAGGAAGCGGGCTGCTGCAACCACCTGCAACTGTGATGTACCCTCGTAAATGGTAAGGATACGTGCGTCACGGTACAAGCGCTCGCATTTGTACTCCTTCATGAAGCCCGAACCGCCGTGAATCTGGATGTCGTCGAAGGCATTCTGGTTAGCCCATTCGCTGGCGAACATCTTCACCAATGGTGTCAGCATGTCGGCAACTTTCTTGTTGGTCTCAACGTAACGTGCTGTTTCGTAAAGCAGCGAACGTGAAGCATCGGTCTTGCAACGCATCATGTCGAGAATGTCCTGCACTGCCACGAACTCCTTTATTTTCTTGCCGAACTGCTCACGTTGATCGGCATATTCTTCGGCGTCGCGTACTGCTGCTTCCGACAATCCCACCGACTGAGCGCCTACGCCCAGACGTGCGCCGTTCATCAGCGACATAACGTATTTGATAAGACCCATCTTACGGTCACCCACCAGTTTGGCAGGAGCGTTGTTGAACACCAACTCGGCTGTCGGCGAACCGTGGATACCCATCTTGTTCTCAATTCTTCTCACCGTGACAGCCTTTTCTTTTCTGTCGTACACGAACAGTGACAGGCCGCGGCCGTCGGTGCTACCCTCTTCAGAACGGGCAAGCACCAGCTTGATGTCGGCGTCACCGTTGGTGATGAAACGCTTCACACCGTTCAGTCTCCAGCAATTGGCTTTCTCGTCGAAAGTGGCTTTCAGCTGCACCGACTGCAAGTCGGAACCGGCATCAGGTTCGGTGAGGTCCATCGAGCAAGTGTCGCCTTTGTAGATACGCGGCAGGAACTCGTCCTTGATTGAGTCGTCAGCAAAGCGCAAGATTGTCTCAGCGCAGTCCTGAAGTCCCCAAATGTTGGCGAAACCTGCGTCGGCGCGCGACACCATCTCGGCTGCCATCACATATGGCACGTATGGGAAGTTCAGTCCGTTGTATTTACGTGGCAACGACATGCCGTACAATCCGGCGTCACGCATAGCCTCATGGTTCTGCTGTGTACCTTTGGCGTAAACGATGGCGTTGTCGACGATCTTCGGACCTTCAATATCAACAGCCTCGGCGTTGACGTCAAGCACATCACCGCAAAGCTCGCCCACGATGTCGAGAATTCTGTCATAGTTGTCGATGGCATCCTCCACGTCCTTTGGAGCAAGCACATCCTTGCCGGCGTCGGCGAAGTCATTTTCTTTCTGACGGATAATCTCGGCCATCATCGGATGACGGAGGTAAAAAGCGAGGCTCTTATTATCTTGATAGAAATTCATTACTTCTTATTATTTGATTTACAATACTTTATCATCTTAGTCACCACATCCACGGCATCGCCTGTAATGACGTAGTCGGCTATTGAATTCAGCGGAGCGTGCGGATCTTTGTTGATTGATATAATCAAAGCCGACTGCTCCATGCCTGAACGATGCTGCACAGCGCCTGAAATACCGCATGCGATGTAGACCTTCGGACGCACTGTCACGCCTGTCTGGCCCACCTGACGCTCCGGCTCGCAGAAACCAGCGTCGACAGCGGCACGTGTGGCACCGACTTCACCGCCCAGAAGGCCGGCGAGTTCGTGCAACAGCTTGAAGTTCTCTTTCGAACCCATGCCGTAACCGCCCGATACGATGATAGGAGCTCCCTTGATATCAATTCTCTTTTCCTCAAGCTTACGCTCGATGATATTAACGACGAAGTCGGCCGGCTCAAGAAATTCAGCGGCGCTCAGATTGGTCACTGTTGTATGAGCCTGTCTCTCGAAGATTTCCTGTTTCATGACGCCTTCACGCACTGTAGCCATCTGCGGACGCACATCAGGGCAAAGAATTGTCGCGATGATGTTACCACCGAAAGCCGGGCGTATCTGCATCAGGTTGCCGTTCTCATCAATGTCGAGAGCTGTGCAATCGGCTGTGAGACCGCAACGAAGATATGACGCAACTCTTGGAGCCAAGTCGCGGCCCACAGGTGTAGCTCCGAAGAGCACGCTGTACGGCTTCTCGCGCTCGATGAGTTTGGTCATCACGCTGAAATGAGGCAATGTCTGATAGAAAGCCAGACGCTGGTCCTCAAGGCAGAACACGTTGTTCACTCCATGCTTGAACAGCTCGAGCTCAACGCCTTTCAGCTTGTTGCCAATGACGACAGCCTCAACTTCAACGTTGATACGGTCGGCCAGATGGCGGGCCTTAGAGCAAAGCTCAAGGCTCACGTCGGCCACCTTGCCGTCGTCTTTCAATTCACAATATACAAAAATGTTATTCATCAATTGTTATTTTGCTTGGATCTCTTCAACAACTTTAATGGCATCACCCACAGTGACGATCTTCTCTGTCATGTTGTCAGGGATAGTGATTTCAAACTCACGCTCGATGTCCATGATCAACTCGACGATATCCAGTGAGTCGGCGCCCAATGTGGTGACGAAGCCAGCGTCTTCAGTAACTTTAGCAGGATCGCAATTCAGTTTGTTAACAATGATTTCAGTGATTTTTTCTTTTGTATTCATAACGATAATTATTTAAGTCTTGTTAATATTAAATTTTTAAATCTTTAAATTCTAGAAAATGTGCGCCGCTGTGAGGTCTTCCACCAATCCGCGGATACCCTCGTCGTCGCTGTTGATTGAAATGCTTTCTTTCTTTGCAAGAACCACATTCTCGATGTTTTTCACCTTGGTTGGTGAGCCTTTCATGCCCAAACGCTCAAAGTCGGGGTTGATGTCGTCGGCTGTCCACATCGGGATTTCGTCATTCTTTCTGCTGATGACCAGATGTGCGTGGCGCGAGCGGCAGTTTTTGGCGTTACCGTGCACTGTCACCAGCACCGGCAGCTTCGACTCGACTATCTCCACACCGTTTTGAAGCACTCTCTTTAGGCGGATGCTGTCAGTTGTGGCTGCGATAATCTCGTCGGCGTATGTAATCTGCGGCACTTCCAACTTCTCGGCTGTCTGAGGTCCCACCTGTGCGGTGTCGCCGTCAATAGCCTGACGTCCGGTGAACACCAGGTCGTAATGACCCAGTTTCTTGATAGCCATTGCCAAAGCGTATGATGTGGCAAGTGTATCTGAACCGGCGAAGCGCTTGTCGCTGATCACGATACCGCCGTCGGCACCGCGGAACATCGACTCACGGATGATTTCCGAAGCGCGTGGAGGTCCCATTGTGATGACGGTAACCTTCACGTCAACTTTATTTTCCTTTTTAATAATGACGCGGCACTCCAAAGCCATCTCCAAAGCCTTCATGTCATCCGGATTAAAGATGGCCGGAAGGGCGGCGCGGTTGATGGTGCCGTCGGCATTCATGGCGTCCTTACCCACGTTTTTTGTGTCGGGCACCTGTTTTGCCAATACAACTATTTGAAATTCTTTCATCTGTATTAAATCAATATTAATTTTCTTGTTTCGGAACGAGTGCGAACGACAAGCTACCGCTGACACACTGTTTTCCGGCCACGCTCAATTTGGCGTCGCAGAAGTAAATGTTGGCGCGATGAGCTGTCAGCACGGCGTCGACTTCAATCGTGTCGCCCGGAACCACCTGGTTCTTGAAACGCACGTTATTGATGCCGGTGTAGAATGTCAGCTTACCAGGGAGGTCTTCTTTCATCAGAAGAGCGCACGACTGAGCCATGATTTCGCACAGGATGACGCCCGGGACCACAGGTTTTCCAGGGAAGTGACCCTTCAGGAAAAACTCTTCGCCAGTGACGTGATACTTTGAGTGTGCCACATGCTGATCGTCGATGTCAATCTCGTCGATGAGCAACATAGGCTCGCGGTGCGGTAAGTAGTTTTTTAATTCTTCTCTTGTCATATTCGTTAGTTTATAAAGTTGCTAAAGTTTATGAAGTTTAATACATCACAGCTAATGGCTAATGGCTAATGGCTAATGGCTAAATAGCACGAAGTGCAACCGCTCCGTTATGTCCGCCAAAGCCCAACGACTCCGACACAGCTATTGTAAGGTCGGTCTTGACAGCCTTGTTAGGTGTATAGTCGAGATCGCAAGCCGGGTCAGGCTGATTGAGGTTGATTGTAGGCGGCACCATGCCGTTGCGCAATGCCAACACCGATGCAATGATTTCCACAGCGCCGGCTGCTCCCAGCAGGTGACCCATCATCGACTTGGTCGAGCTGATGTGAGCTCTGCGTGCTTCTTCCTCACCCAACGCCTTCTTGATAGCCTCAGTCTCCGAAGCGTCGTTCAACGAAGTGCCTGTGCCGTGAGCGTTGATGTAGAGGTTGTCTTCTTTTGGTTTGTATCCGGCCTCGTCTAAAGCCATTTTGATAGCCTTTGCTGCGTATGTGCCTTCAGGATGCGGAGCTGTGACGTGATGTGCGTCGCAGGTGTTGCCGTATCCGCAAACCTCGGCGTAGATTGTGGCTCCACGCTGTTTGGCATGTTCCAATTCTTCAAGAAGTACAATACCTGCGCCCTCAGCGATGACGAAACCGCCGCGGCGAGCGTCGAATGGCAGTGAAGCCTCGTTAGGATTCTCCGACTTGGTCAGAGCCTTGCAGTTTGAGAAACCGGCGATAGCCAGACGGTTGATTGGAGCTTCCGAGCCTCCTGCGATGATACCGTCAGCATAGCCGTCCTTAATGGCACGGTAGGCCTCGCCAATGGCGTTGGTGCTGGTGGCACATGCTGTCACCACCGGGATGCACACTCCGTGAGCGTTGAAACGGATGGCCACATTGCCCGAAGCCATGTTTGAAATCATTGTAGGGATCATCAGAGGTGACACCCAGCGCGGTCCTTCAAACTCCAGTTTATGCATCTCGCGCAGCATAGTGTCGAATCCGCCGATACCCGAACCGATGTAAACACCAAGACGGTCAGGATCCCAACCTTCCTCGTTGCCTTTCATTGCCTGGCAGGCTGCTGCCATAGCGTAGACCGCGAATTTATCGTTGCGGCGGACAAACGGTGTTTCCAGTCCGTCAGCATTCGGATCGAAATCCTTAACCTCAGCAGCCACCTTGGCCACCAGGTCTGAAGTGTCAAATTTGGTGATCACGTTGATGCCGCAAACACCGTTCATAATATTTTTGCAGAATGTTTCAATATTGTTTCCCACCGGGGAGACAACTCCCATTCCTGTAATAACTACTCTTCTTTTCATTATTGTTGTTTTTCTAATTTACCATTTCATTAACATTGCACCCGATACAAGACCGGCACCGAAAGCGCTGAATGCCAGCATATCGCCTTCATGCACCTTGCCTTCGCGTTTCATTTCGTCAAGCAAAATCGGCAGGCTGGCCGACGAAGTGTTGCCGTACTTCTGGATGTTGGTCGGGAACTTTTCAGCCGGCTGACGCAACATGGTCTGAATGTAACGGATAATTCTCAAGTTGGCCTGATGTATAAAATAGGTGTCGATTTCGTCAGGCTTGATACCTGTTTCCTCGAACAAAGCCTTCAAATCGCTCACGCATGTCGATGTGGCGAACTTGAACACATCCTGTCCGTGCATGACAAGTGGCAGATTGGTTGTGCCTTTTTCATCGTATGGGCACCATTGCAAATCGTGCATTTCATACAAGCGGTCCCAACCTGGTGAGCCGGTGAAACGAGTCTTGATGATGTTGTCGCCTGGTGTGAGCACTGCCGCTCCGGCTCCGGCTCCGAACAACACGGCGCAGGTACGGTCGTGCCAGTCGAGCATATGAGCCGGCGCTTCGGCGCAAACCACCAAAACATTCTTTACTTTACCTATTTTATAAAAAGCTTCAGCGATGTCGCAGGCATAAATAAAACCTACGCATGCTCCATTAAGATCGAAGCAAGGGCATCTTGCGCCTATCTTCTCAAGTATGATACAGCTCAAAGCCGGTGTCACATACTCATTCACCACGTTGGCGCAGATGATGTAATCCAAATCTTTCGCATCCATATTGGCGTCGGCCAATGCCTTTTGTGCGGCATCCACGGCTAGATCCAGAACATACTCCGACGACAGAACTCTACGCTCCTTGATACCGGTGCGTTCGGTGATCCATTCATCAGAAGTGTCCAAGATCTGACTCAACATTTCGTTGGTCACCACCTTCTTCGGAAGCGAACTTCCAATTCCTGATATTTTCATTATATTAAGTTTAAAAAGTTTATACTCTTTTTCAATAAAACTGACGCAAAGATACCCCAGCCAACCCACTTGATGAATTTTTGTGACCAAACCATGGTGCTTTGTGACGAAATAAAGAATTTTGTGACGAAAAAAGCCTATTTGTGACGAAATTTTTACAAAATTGTGACGAAATAAGAATTTTTGTGACGAAATAAAGAAAATTTGTGACGAATTGCGGCGCGTATTTATTAATTACATATCTTTGCAGTGTAAAAATTACGCCAATGAATAAACACAAGCTTCCAAAATATCTTATCAGCCCCAACAACATGGTGGTGCAGGTAGCCATTTCAGTGCTGTTCGCAATAGCATTTCTGTCGGTTTACGTCCCTCTTTCCAACTCCCGAACCACTTGGTTCTCGCTTATTGACGAGGGCAAGCTGATATATACAGTGGTGTTCATACTGTTTTCAACCATCTTCCTGATTCTGAGCAGGATAATGATGTACTACACTTCAAAGCGTTTGATCCGTTTCACTTATCCTATATATATAATATGGAATGTGGCCGAAATTACACTTATCGGGCTGTTCCACTCGTTCATTTCGCTCAACATCATGGGTGTGGATGGATATGCTCAAAGTCTGATTATCGGCAAGAGCATACTGATTACCACTATTGCTTTGGGGTTCCCGTTCATTGTCACCGATCTGAGCTTCGCTCTCATTGATTCACGCCGTGTGCTTAACATAGCCCGCCGTGTCATTCAGGCCAACTCGGCCAACAATGCAGCCAACAAAGCCAAACTCAAGAACGCCGAAAACCACACCGACGACAATGTGCCGGATTTAATTAACTTTAGCGATTACACAGGTGCTTTGAAGTTTACCGTCAAACTCACCGACATTTATTACATCAAGGCCGAGGGCAACTATGTCAATGTGTTCTATCATAACAAGGACGGTTTCTCAAGCTTTGTGTTGCGCAACAAGATACAGGCCATCGAAGACTCATTGGCAGGCACTCCGCTTATGCGCTGCCACCGCACATACATAGTCAACACCAATAATATCAAGCTGATACGCAACGAAGACGACAGCTATTTCATCGAGTTCAACCAGTCGGGTTTGGAATCGGTGCCGGTGTCACGCACTTACAGCGAAAAAATTGTTCAAAGATTCACGAAAATATAATATTTTTGTGTTTCGTGTGTTTAGTATAGACAAAACAAATTACAGCATATGAATTTATTAAATGTTTTATTGCAAGTGCCTGTGGTTGAGAATGTTACTGAAGCCACAGAGTTACGTATGTCGTTGTGGAGCATGGCCGTGCAGGGCGGTTGGATTATGCTCATTTTGGCTATCGCCTCAGTGATTGCCGTCTACATTTTTGTGGAGCGTTTCATTACCATCAACCGTGCGGCTCAGAACGACAATATGTTTATGGAATCCATTCGCGGCTACATGAAAGAAGGCAAGCTCAACGACGCCAAAGTGTTGTGTCAGCGCACCTCTACCCCGCTTTCACGCATGATTGAAAAGGGAATTTCACGTATCGGCAAACCATTGAACGACATACAGACAGCCATCGAAAACGTCGGCAACCTCGAGGTGAGCAACCTTGAGAAAGGCGTGGCTTTGTTGGCTATGATTTCCGGCGCTGGCCCTATGCTGGGCTTTTTGGGCACCGTTATCGGTATGATTCGCGCATTCTACGACATGTCGATGGCTGGCAACAATATCGACATCGAGCTGCTCTCAACTGGCATCTACCAGGCAATGGTAACCACTGTGGGCGGTCTGATTGTCGGTATTCTGGCCTTCATTTTCTACAACATACTTGTGGCGCAAATCGACAAGGTGGTCAACCTGCTGGAATCGAAGAGCGTTGAGTTTATGGATGTTTTGAACGAACCTGCAAAATAAGAGCTTATGGCACTGAAACGCAGAAATCAGAGAAGAGTGGATTTCAACTCGTCGTCGATGTCCGACCTCGTGTTCCTGCTGCTAATCTTCTTCATGCTGACTTCCACCCTTGTGGCGCCTAACGCCATCAAGCTGCTGCTGCCTCAAAGCAACAGCCGCACCATGGCCAAGCAAACGGTGACTGTCTACATCAATGAGAAGATGGATTATTTTGTTGGCGAGCGCAAAGTAGCTGAAAATCAGCTGCAATCGGAAATATTGCTGGAGCTAAACAAATCAGGCAACAGCAGTGAAGGCACTGTTGTGGTGCGTTCCGACAAAAACGTGCCGGTGCAGTATGTGGTCAACGTAATCGACGCTGTCAACAACATCAACAACGACACTCACCAGAACCACAAGGTTTTACTGGCAACATCATCTAAAAAATGACAAGGGAAAACCGAAATAGAACCATTGCTGTCGCTGTCACAGTGACTGTACACGTCGTTGCGGTGGTGCTTCTCATTGTCATGGCACTTACCACTCCGTTACCACTGCCTGGCGAGGCCGGCGTTGAGGTCAATCTGGGCATGTACAACCAAGGCATGGGCGCCGAGCAACAGCCAAAGCCCAAGAAGGTGGCCGAAGCACCGAAACCTCAGCCGCAGCAGGTGAAAGAAGAAACTGTTACACAGAACACCGAAGAAACTCCGGCCATCGAAGAGCCTAAGCCCAAAAAGGAAGAGCCCAAGGTTAACCAGCGCGCGCTGTTCAAGCCTGTCAAAAATCAGCAGGAGCCGACATCTGAAGGCAACACCCAGACACCTGGCGACCAAGGCCAACCCGACGGCAACAAGGATGTCAACAGCTACGAAGGACAAGGCGGTAGCGGCGGCGGACCGTCGTACAGCCTGGGTGGCAGAGGTGTTAAGCACCTAAAATCTCCCGACAAAAAAGACGTTGAGGAAGAAGGCATAGTGGTGGTGGATATATGGGTTGACCGTGAAGGACGTGTAAAGCGCGCACAGGTGGGCAAAGGCACCAACATTGCCAACACTCGCATGCAACAAACCGCCGTCAACGCCGCGCTTAGCTCGGTCTTTGCGCCCGATCCGAAAGCAGCCGAATTACAAAGAGGAACAATAACTTACAACTTTATCATAAGACAATGAACTACGCTGAGACCACCGACTGGATGTTTAACAAATTCCCGATGTATCAGAAAATCGGAGCGTCGGCCTACAAGCCCGACCTCGGCAACATCGCGGAACTACTTGATTTTCTTGGCAACCCCCACAAAAGCATAAAAACCGTTCACGTGGCTGGCACCAACGGCAAAGGCACTGTGTCGCACACTTTGGCCTCCGCTTTCCAGGAATGCGGCTACAAAACCGGTCTGTACACCTCGCCTCACCTGCGCGACTTCCGAGAGCGCATCCGCATCAACGGCGAGATGATACCCGAACAGAATGTGATCGACTTCATTGGCAACAACAAAGCCAAGTTTGAAGAAATGCAGCTGTCGTTTTTCGAGATGGCCACAGGCATGGCTTTCGATTATTTCGCCAAGGAAAAGGTCGACATTGCCATCATCGAGGTGGGATTGGGCGGACGACTCGACTCAACCAACATCATAATGCCTGAACTCAGCATAATCACAAACATATCGCTCGACCATGTCCATCTGCTGGGCAACACGCTCGAGGAGATTGCCGCCGAGAAAGCAGGCATCATCAAGCCTAACACTCCTGTGGTAATTGGTGAGACTCAGCCAGAGACAAAAGACGTGTTCATCAACAAAGCCAAGCAGTGCAACGCTCCGATATATTTTGCCGACCAGATAATGGATTGCGACAAAGTTCATATCGAATCGCTTGATTATCAGAAGTTTGACATCTGGAAAAACAGCGAGCTTTATATAGAGGGAGTGGAATTTCCGCTTATCGGCTATTATCAGAAGAAGAATCTGGCCACGGCCGTTTGCGCTCTGGATTTGCTCAGCCAAAAATTCAATATCGACAGAAAGGATTTGGTGAGCGGCCTTGAAAATGTCGTGAAAAACACCAACCTGATGGGACGCTGGCAGATTTTGGGCCGTCAGCCATTGATAATTGCCGACACCGGTCACAACGTAGGCGGCATCAAAGAGATTGTGATGCAACTTAGTGATATGACATTCAGGAAGTTACATTTCGTGCTCGGCTGCGTCAACGACAAGGATATCGACGGCATTCTGCAGCTGTTGCCACGCTATGCCGACTATTATTTCTGCAAAGCCGACATACCTCGAGGCCTCGACGCCAACATTCTGGCCGAGAAAGCCTTCAAGGCGGGCTTGCACGGCACAGTGTATGAATCGGTGCAACAGGCCTACAACTCGGCCGTCAACAACGCCCATTTCGAAGACGTGGTTTTCGTGGGAGGAAGCAATTTCACAGTAGCTGAAGTGGTATAGAACAATGAGGTCAACAAAATCAATACTGATTATCCTGATAACATTAGTGCTGTCGGGCTGCGCCATCAGGGAATACGTTCCGGAGGGCAAAACAGTATTGATTTACAACGACGTAGTAATCGATTCCGAGGAAAGCACCGACATTTCGACAAAGGAGGCCTCCTATTACATCACTCAACAGCCCGACAGAAATTTGTACGGCTGGCTGCCGCGTGTGTGGGTTTATTACAAAACCGTCAACAAAACCAGCGGTTTCGGCAAATGGATCAACCGAAGCATAGGCCACAAACCCACCTACTACAACAATCAGAACACCATCGACTCAAGGCATCAGATTGAAGATTATCTGAACAATATCGGATATTTCAAGTCGAAGGTAACCACCCAAAAAATCGAAAAACGCAAACGTACCGAGGTGGTTTACACAATCAATCCGACCAAGCCTTATCACATCAGAAACATCGGATACAAGGTGAAAGACACCGCTGTTTTGAGCAAAATCATGGAGATTGAAAACGAAATGCCTGTCAAGGAGGGCGATGTGTACAACGCCTTCACCATGGACAAGCAGCGCGACCTGATTACCAGTTATCTGCGCGACAACGGCTATTATTTCTTCACCAAGGATTACATAGTTTTCGAGGTCGACACCAACCTGCGTCAGAACAAAGCCGACATCACGGTGCGCATCGACGGCGACAAGCACGACAAGTACGTTATCAATAAGGTGTTTGTCAATCCCAACTACAATGTTCAGAATCCCAACACCGAGATGAACGACACCGTGCCGTTCACTTTCAAGTTGAGCAAAAAGTACCCCGAATATCGTTTCGACTATGTTTATTCGAGCAATCCGAAAATCAACTTCAAGACCTTTAATCAGGTTATTCTGATGCATCCGGGCGAGTATTACAGCAATCGCAAGGTGACGCAGACATATCGGGCTATGGGTGGGCTGAAGCTGTACAGCCGAAGCAACATCAGCTTCGACACCGTGCCAGGCGGCAACGACAGTGTGAAACTACTCAACTGCAACGTGGCTCTGCAACGCGGCAAGCTCAACCACTACAACATTCAGCTTGAAGGCACCAATTCGGGTGGCGACCTCGGCGCTTTGGGAAGCATTTCTTACCGAAACAACAATATTTTCAGGGGTTCGGAGGTGCTCAGGATAACGTTGCGAGGCGGTGTGCAGGCGCAAAAAGTCGAAGACTACATCATAGACGAGGGTATGTTCAACACCAAGGAATTCGGCATTGACGCCAGCATACTGTTCCCTCGATTCCTCAGCCCGATACCGTTGAGCCGGTTTGTGTTGGAATATCAACCTAAAACCACGCTTTCGGCTGGCTTCAACGGACAAATCAGGCCTCTCTACTCGAGGTATATAATTACAGGAACATACGGCTACAACTGGAAGGCCAGCAGTCATGTGGAGCACATCTTCACCCCTCTTAACCTCAACACCGTCAAGGTGCTGCCCACCGAGTTGTTCGAACTTATCATGAGCTTGGAGACCAATCAGCGTATCAGGGACATGTACACCGACCACTTGATTTTCGGTCTCAACTATTCGTTCATCTACAACAACCAGAACATCAACAGCAACCACGACTTCATTTATTTCAAGGCCGACTTCGAAACTTCTGGCAACCTGCTGTCGCTGTTCAACAACACTCCTCTTATCACCACCAACGACAATTATCACGAAATCGCAGGCATACGCTATGCGCAGTACATCAGATATCAGTTTGATTTCCGTGTATATCACTATTTCACTCCCGAAAAAGTGATAGCGCTGAGAATGATGTACGGACAAGGCTTGGCCTACGGCAATTCGGTGGATTTGCCTTTTGAAAAGAGCTTTTACGCCGGCGGCACCAACGGTATGCGCGGCTGGCAGTATCGTATGTTAGGCCCTGGTGAATTCGTGAACGACACCGGATACGACATCGAGCACATCGGCGACCTGCAGTTGGAGTTTAATTTGGAATACCGCTTCCCGCTCTACGCTTTTATGAAAGGCGCCATTTTCAGCGATGTCGGTAACATCTGGACTCTTTCGAACAACGAATCGTTCTATGGCGGACAGTTTAAATTCGACAAATTCTACAAACAGCTGGCTGTTGACGCAGGATTCGGTTTACGCTTCGACTTCGATTTCTTCCTGATTCGTTTCGACTGGGCCGTGCCCTTGCGCGACCCTGCATACCCCGATGATAGCCGCTGGAGAATAAGCAAGCTGCAATGGAGTGACATTGTTTGGAATTTCGGTATAGGATACCCATTTTAACATGACCAGACAAGAGTTGAATAAGGTATTGCTGGAGTCGTTCGGCTTCGAGCCCACCGACGGGCAACGTGTAGTGTTGGTGCATCTGGCCGCTTTTCTGCTGTCGCAGAAGCATAATCCGGCCTATCTTTTGCAAGGCTATGCCGGAACAGGCAAAACCACGCTGGTCACCACACTGGTGCGCACCTTGCCGCGGATAGGGATGCGATATCAGCTGATGGCGCCCACCGGACGAGCCGCGAAGGTACTGAGCGGCTATACCGGCAAGACAGCATCCACCATTCACCGAAAAATCTATCGTTTTCAAGCTTTTGCCGACGGCTCGCTGCGCATGGTGCGCGCTCAGAACAAAGCCAAAAACACTTTGTTCATTGTCGACGAATGTTCAATGATATCTGACGATTACGGCAGCGGACGGTCGTTGCTCGACGACCTTGTCAACTATGTGTTCAGCGGCGAAAACTGTCGTTTGCTGCTGATAGGCGACAATGCCCAGCTTCCGCCTGTAGGACTGGAAAACAGCCCAGCCAACGACATTAATGTGCTGAAAAACAGCTTCAACCTGACCGTGGCATCGTACGAGCTGACCGAGGTGATGCGACAGGAAGAGGAATCGGGGATTTTGTGGAATGCCACGGAGCTCCGCCGTCATTTCGACCGACCGCAGGGAGCGGAGACCCGAGCGAAGCGAGAGCTTTCACCACAGGTGAAAAAATCTCCGACTCATTTTGCAGAAGATTTATCCGCCTTTGGCGAATGCTTTCGCTCCACTCGAAATGACGAGTTATTACCATTATTTACGGCAAAGGGCTTCCCTGACGTCCATCGCATTGAGCCTCAGGAGTTTGAAGAATTATTGTGGCAAGGTTTCAACGGCAAAAACACCAACGATGCAGTTATCATCTGCCGAAGCAACAAGCGAGCCAACATGTACAATCAGGCGATTAGAGCGAGAATATTGCAGGAAGAAGGCGAAATTTCGACAGGCGACAAGCTGATGGTGGTGAAAAACAACTACTACTGGACAGATCAAGACCAGAAAATCAGTTTCATAGCCAACGGCGACATGATTGAGGTGATGCGCATCAACAACACCGAAGAGATGTACGGTTTCCACTTTGCCGACGTCGAGATTCAGCTGACCGATTACCCCGACGAGCCCAATCTTTCGGTGAAGATTCTGTTGGAGACGCTCACCAGCGACTCCCCTGCCCTCACCCAGGATGAAGCCGACCGGCTGTACAAGGCTGTTGAGGAAGATTATATGGAAATTCCAAATCGTCGCGACCGATACAAGGAAATGCGTCAAAACCCATATTTCAACGCATTGCAAGTTAAATTCGGCTACGCCCTCACATGCCACAAAACCCAAGGCGGACAGTGGCCGTCGGTGTTTATCGACGCGCCTTTCGTTCCAGAAGGAGAAACGTTACAAACAAGCGATTTACGTTGGTTCTACACAGCAGTAACAAGAGCGCAGAAGCAGCTGTATTTTGTAAATTTCAAAGAGGAATATTTCTTCTAGACGTCATTTCGACTGTAGTGAAACGTAGCGGAGACCAGAGGTGAATGCTTTCGCTTCGCTCAGGTCTCCGCTATGCTAACGCTTCGGTCGAAATGACGAATTGTTATTTCGTGAATTTGTGATTCTTTCCAGGATAGTAAGCCATATCGCCAAGTTCCTCCTCAATACGCATGAGTTGGTTGTACTTGCAGATACGGTCGGTACGTGAAGCTGAACCGGTCTTGATCTCGCCTGTGTTCAATGCAACTGCCAAGTCGGCGATTGTGGTGTCTTCGGTTTCGCCTGAGCGGTGGCTCATAACAGCTGTGTACTGGTTGCGATAAGCCAGGTTGACAGCGGCGATAGTCTCGGTCAGTGAGCCAATCTGGTTGACTTTCACCAAGATTGAGTTAGCAACCTTACGGTCGATACCCATCTTCAGACGCTCAACGTTTGTCACGAACAAGTCGTCACCAACCAGCTGAATCTTGCTGCCCATTGTGTCGGTCATCAGCTTCCAGCCATCCCAATCGTCTTCGGCCATACCGTCTTCGATAGAAATGATAGGATATTTCTTCACCCAGTTGTTCCAGAACTCAACCATTTCCTTGGCGTTGAGCTTCTCGCCTGTCGATTTGTGCAAGTGATAAACTTTCTCTTCTGGCAGATAATACTCTGATGAAGCGGCATCCAAAGCGATGAACACATCTTCGCCCGGACGGTAGCCAGCCTTTTCGATAGCTTTCAAAATCACCTCGATACCCTCGTCGTTCGACTTGAGGTTAGGTGCGAAACCGCCTTCGTCACCGACGTTGGTCGAATAACCGGCAGCTTTCAAAACGTTCTTCAGGTTGTGGAAGATTTCCGAGCCCATCTGGATAGCCTGATGGAATGATGTAGCACCCACTGGCATAATCATAAACTCTTGGAAATCAACACTGTTATCGGCATGTGAACCACCATTGAGGATGTTCATCATAGGGATTGGCAATGTGTTTGCGCTAACGCCGCCGATGTAACGGTACAGTGGCTGGTCGGTGTAGATGGCACCTGCCTTTGCGCAAGCCAGCGATACGCCCAGGATGGCGTTAGCTCCGAAGTTTCCTTTATTCTTTGTGCCGTCGAGCTCAATCATCTTGGCGTCGATGGCGTTCTGGTCTGTAACCTCATAACCTTCAATGGCTTTTGCCAGTTCGTTGTTGACGTGGTCAACAGCTTTATAAACGCTCTTGCCCATGAATTTCGATTTGTCACCGTCGCGAAGCTCAACAGCCTCGTGAACACCTGTCGAAGCACCTGACGGAACGGCTGCACGGCCAAGGATACCGTCTTCGGTGATAACATCAACTTCAACTGTCGGATTGCCGCGTGAATCAAGGATCTGACGGGCATGAATCTTTTCTATTCTACTCATTTTTCTATATTTTTAAAAACTAAATTAATTAAGCTACAAAATTACTAAATTTTTGTCAATCAATACTATTTTTTATAAAAAAAGATAAGGGACCGACAGTCCCCTACCTTTCTAACATATAACTAACCAATTATTAACTATTCGCGAACAAGTCTGACCGAGTAACCTTTGTATTTGTCGTTTTTATCTTTAACATATACACGATAATCCGAGAAATACATATTGCAGGCATGATCCGGATCGCCGAGGTCGCACTGTGACCAGTAATGACCTTCTTCTGCCGTGGAATCAAATCCCCACGCTCCACTTTTATAATCACGGCAACCAGTCACAGGCAAGAACACTGCGCCAGCCGCTTCCATAGCATTCCAGTCGGCTTCAGTGTAATTATTTGTTGAAAAAGAGCCGTCATTATTAGTTGTGTAATTAATGCTTGCCTTGGTTGGCAATGCTACAGTGGAAGGATGATTGTAAACATCAGGGAAAACGATGATACCGTTCACTCCGTTGACTCTTGCTCGTGCATAGCGGGCGTTGTAAACGTCGTTGAGTTTTGAAGCCGTACGTTGGAACATCAAATATTTCCATTCGAAACATTTCGGAGCGAACCATGAATAATCAGTGAAATGCTTGCCCCATTCCGCATATTCATCAGTTGATTGAGGATAATCTGAATTACTGTGAGACATCAGATCAGGGTTATCGCCAGTGCCCCAACCGAAACGGTCGCGGTCGCAAGCGCCTTCATATTTCTGGGTGTTTTCGTTATGAAGCACATCATATTGATGTTCAGCGAATTTCCAAATCCACTGTCCATTGGTTTTGTCATACACATGCTGTACGTTGCCTGAAGCAAATGTCACACGTTTGTCGGCGCTCAACGAGAATTTTCTGTCATCGTATGTAGGATTGGCTGTTGTTGCCGTCCCGACTGTTACCGTATAACCTGTTGTGATATAATCGTTATTGTGTATTTCATCTAAAGCCGAACGTGTCCCGACATAGCGGTAATCGGCCGAATACGCTGTTTTTACTGCATGTTCAGCCGCATTTGGCAAAAGTATGGCCCAGCGCTCGCCCGAGCCTTTTGCAAGTTTTATTACAGCATCTTTAACTGTATCAGGAGTGAAAGTATTTGTAGTAAAATCGATAATCATCTCATTGTTCAAACCTGTAAGGCATGTGGCTTCGTTGTCGGCTGATGTGGTGACATTGAACTTCACCAAAGCGCATTTGTTGAGAAGCGTCACTTCGTAAGATGTTATTCCTGAAGAATATACATCTGTCATTCCGCATGAGATCACCGGAAGATTGTTGGTTTGGTCGGTGATGTCGACATTACATGATGTGGCGCCAGGGGCTATAGTACTATAATTCTTATTGTGAAGTCCTAAGAAATAAATGTACATAGGCTTGCCCGCCACAGGTTCTGTTATTTTTCCGGTAAAGCTACCGTTATAAGTTTCTTTTGTAACAAAGCCGCAATATTTTCCTTCGCTAACTATATGCAGCTGATCATCTTTCTTAAATGTCACCACGCCGTTGGCTGTATTGACATCTATTCTGTTACCTTTATTTACGTCAAGGCTGATAAAAATCGTTCCCGCATCGGTTGCGACTATATCTTGTACGTTTTTCTTGCATTGCGTCATTGTCAAAATCATTGACACAACCACTAAAATAATGCTGAGTTTTTTCATAATCAATACTCCTTTTTCTTTATAATAGCATAGCCGGCGCCTGCTATAGTCATAATTAACAATCCGGTTCCGATTGGGGTGTCGTTGTTTTGTCCGAATGTTTGGTTGACAACAACGTACTCCCATGATAATGTTCTGTCGGCGAAATTGTCGAAGGAGGTGTCAAAGAATCCATCCATTTTGGTTTGTGCTTTCGATTTCATTGGTAACAGCAGCATCACCGCCATTACCGCCACGGTTACAAAGACTCGTGAGTTGTTTGTGAACTTTTTCATTTTAATCAAATTTAATTAGCAAATCGTTTTACGATCTAGCGAAAAAAAGTTAAAAATAAAAATTGAAAAATAAAAAAAGTAAATATATAAATGTTATTTTGCTGTTATTTTGCTTAGACCCTGTCTGAAAGCGGCGGCAAAAGTAGTATTAATTTTTATTGTGTCAAGAACTATTTCACAAAATACACGGAGACTAAAACGATTTACACGCAGAATAAAAATTTGTACACGCAGAATAAAAATTTGTACACGGAGAATAAAAAAGTAGAGACGTTTCTTGGGAGGAACGTCTCTACTAATGGCTAATGGCTAATAGCTAATGGCTAATAGCTAACGGCTCTTCTTACGTCTAATCGCCGCATATCCCGCACCCATTGCGGTGAGGATCAGCAGACCGCTGCCCAGCGGAGCTGTGACATCGGTTGTCAAGCCGTGATCGATAGGGAGAAGCGGCATAAAGAAGCCGCCCGTACGGAATATGTCGCCGCCCATGCTCCAGTCAGCGACAAAACCATCCTGCGCGCTTGCAGCGAAGCTCATTGTCATTA
>Ga0129307_1000833_pt1 | contig 41164 bp, 45 predicted proteins | sample P1105metagenome_FD_94437 | JGI IMG/M metagenome (GOLD analysis project Ga0129307, IMG submission 94437) | Capybara group fecal microbial communities from Wisconsin, USA - P1105 metagenome | ecosystem: Host-associated > Mammals > Digestive system > Large intestine > Fecal | place: USA: Wisconsin...
CCAGTAACAGGAATCAAACCAACAACAACCATCAAATTCAAAATAGCCTGAAAAGCAAGCTGAAAAGTAATACCAAAAGCCAAATACTTACCAAACAAATCATTACTACGTTTTGAAATCTTAAATCCACTATAAATAATAACTAAAAATAAAATAGAAACAATTAAAATACCAACAAATCCAAACTCCTCACTAATAATAGAAAAAATAAAATCAGTTTGAGGCTCAGGTAAATAAAAATGTTTCTGCCGAGAATTCAAAAAACCATATCCAAATAAACCACCAGGACCTATTGCATATAAACTTTGAATAATTTGAAATCCACTACCTAACGGATCCTCCCATGGATTTAAAAACGATAAAATCCTTTTTAATCTATAAGGAGCAGCAATAATAAGACCTACAATTCCTATAATCCCTACTACACCAATTTTCAAAAAAAACTTAAAATCAACACCTCCAACAAACAATAACCCAATAATAGACATAACAATAATCATACCAGTACCAAAATCAGGCTGTAACATAATCAAACCAAAAACCAAAAACAAAACACCCAAAATAGGAAGAACTCCCCTCTTAACATCACTAATTAAACGTTCATTATTAACCAAATATTTAGAAACAAAAATAATCAAAGCAAGCTTAGTAAACTCACTAGGTTGAATACCAAAAGAACCAATACCAAACCAACTACGAGACCCATTTCTAACACTACCAATACCAGGTATTAAAACTAATACAAGTAAAACCAAACAACCAACCAATAAAAAATTAGACTTTTCATAATACTTTTCATAATTAATACGACTCACAATCATCATAAGAAAAACACCAACAACAAAAAATATTCCTTGATTAATAACAAACTTAAAAGGATTATTAAACTTATACTCTGCCCATACATATGAAGCAGAATAAATCATAACAAGACCAAACAAAGAAATAACAATAACACTTAAAAGTAAAACAACATTAACACTATTCTTCTTCACAGTATCACCTATATAATTCTATGAAAAATCAAAAAAAAAAAGAAGACAAACTACAAAAACACTCCAATTAAAATAGAAATCAATCCACCAATAATTCCTATCAACCAAAATATATGAACAACATCCTCCTCATTATAATATCTCTCAAAAGTATGATGAATTGGAGTAATAGGAAATAATCTCCTATGAGTAATCTTATAAAAACCAACCTGCAATAAACAAGTAACAGTTTCAATTACAAAAACAATACCAATAACAATAAGAAGAACCTCATGACGAGTTAAAATACAAATTGAAGCTAATGTACCACCCAAACATAAACTACCAGTATCACCCATAAAAACACGAGCTGGATGACTATTAAAAATCAAAAAGCCAAATAAAGTCCCAACTAAAACAAAACCAAATAAAGAAATTTCCCTATACCCCTCTAACCAACCAGTATTAAAACAGATAATAGAAACACAAATAAAACTTATAATCGATAACCCACCTGCCAAACCATCCAAACCATCAGTAATATTAACCGCATTACTAGTAGCCACCAAAATAAATAAAATTAAAACACCATATAAAAAACCAATATCACACTTAATACCTAACGTATGAATCCAAAGTAATGGTTCATTACCACCCTTCATAAACAAATAAAAGAATATAACAGAAACAACAAGCTGCAAAAAAAACTTCTCATTTACACTTAAACCCTTGTTATTATGTCTAACAATAATAAGCAAATCATCAATAAAACCAATAACCGCATAACTAACAAAAGTAAACAAAACAATAACAAAATTATAACTAAACCTAAACTTACCAAAAACAAACATAAATAAAATAATAATCAAAACAGGAATAATAAAAATTAAACCACCCATAGTAGGCGTACCACTCTTACTATTATGAGCTCTTTCCAAATAAACACTTAAAGACTGATTAGCCTTTAACTTTCTAAGAATTGGAATTAAAAACACCCCACAAACAATAGAAACAATAAAACCAATAAACATAACTAAAATAGAAAGAGCCAAAACCATTATTATCCCTCCTCTAAATAAAGACGCACAACATCACCCTCTAAAATCTTTTCACCAGCACTAGGAGACATATAACTAACAACACTACCACTACCAGAAAACTCCAAAGAAAAATCCTTCAAAATCTTCCTAGCCTCAGTAACATCATAACCTTCAACATCAGGAATTACCTTATAATGCTTCTCACCAACCTTATAATTTTTTTCACCAGCATCACCCCTCTTCTCAATACCTAAAGCACTAATACTATCAACCAAAATATTTCGAGCAATAGGAGCCGCAACAGTACCACCATATTGACTCACACCCTTCGCATTATCAACCGCAACATAAACAATAACTTGAGGATCATCAGCAGGTAAAAATCCAATAAAACTAGTAATATAATTACCTACCATATAATGACCATCCCGTACCTTCTGAGCAGTACCAGTCTTTCCACCAACACGATAGCCATCAATAAAAGCATTTCTACCAGTTCCATTTTGAACAACGCTCTCCAAAGCATATTTAACAATATCACTAGACTCTGGAGTAATAACCTGTCTAACTACCGTTGGCTTATTCATAAGAACAACGCTATTGGTTTCAGGTTCATTTAAACTCTTAACAATATAAGGCTTATATAAAATACCACCATTAATAGCCGCACTAACAGCAGTTATCTGTTGAATAGGAGTAACTGAAACCCCTTGACCAAAAGCAGTAGTTGCAAGTTCAACAGGGCCTACCCTATCCATATTAAATAAAATACCACTACTTTCACCATTCAAATCAACTCCAGTCTTAACACCAAACCCAAAATTACGAATATATTGAAACAACTTCTCCTTACCTAACTTCAAACCCAAATTAACAAACCCTGGATTGCTGGGCATTAAGCAAGAGATACTTTTGTCGTAAATAATTAGTATCAAACGATACTCTAACATTGTAATCCCTTTGATTTATAAGGGTTTTTTCATTTTTTGAATTGTCCGATCCTGTTCCATTAGAATTGTTCCTTTGGTCAATTTCTATTTCTTCATCTCCTCTTTTAAAGTTAAAAATCATTTGTAATTTAATATGTTTTCTATCATTATCTATCTTACTTACAAAAACTTTATCTATAAATAGATTAAAATATTTTCCAATATTCTTTCTTATATCTAATTTAGGTTTTAATTCATTTCTTATTTGTTCAACTATTTTATCATAATATGCAGTTGACTCTTTATTACTTTCTATTACTAATATTTGTTTATTTAATGATGCTATCTCATCACTTATAGATTTATTCTTTTCCATAAATTCATTATCATTAATCATATTTCTTAATGACATATCTAATAGTCTATCTTTTAATGTTTGTTGTTCTCTTAATTTTGCTTTTAAATTATCTACATCATAACTATTATTACTTTCTTTAATTAAACTAACATAATCATTAGTTATACTATTTAATATTTCATCACGGTTATCTACTATTTTTTCAAGCATTGTTGCAAATATTTCATCAAGGTGTTTTTCAAATAATCTTGGAGTAGCACAACCTTTAATACCATGTCTTAAAAATTCATTACATTGCCATACTGGATTTTCTTTTCTTTTACAAGATGCCGAACGAATAAAAGTTGTATTATGTTCCATACAAAATATCTTTGATGTATAGTTTCTATTTTCTAAATAAAACTCTTTATTTAAAACATTTTTGTTCCACTTACTCATTCGTTCATTATGAACTTGATTTGCTTTATCCCACAATTCTTCATCTATTATTGCAGGAACTCTACCACTTTCATCTTTATACATAATCCATTCTTCTCTTGGTTTATTTATTTTTTTATGTGTTTTATAATCTTCCACTTCACTTAAATTAGCAGTAAACCAACCTTTATATCTTGGATTTCTTATCATTTTCTTTAATGTTGGCATACTAAATACTTTACCTGCTCTAGTATAATGTCCTTCGTTTGCTAACATTTCTCCAATTTTAGTAAATCCATATTCTCCTGATGCATAAAGTTCAAATATCTTTTTTACAACTTTTGCCTCATCTTCATTTATAGTTAATACACAATCTTTTTTGTTATAACCATAAAGATTGCCACCGCCAAGTTTTCCATCTTTTATACTTCTTCTAATACCAAACTTAACTCTTTCAGAAAGTTTTCTTACTTCATCTTGTGCCATACTTGCCATTAATGTTAATCTAAATTCGCTATCTGGATTTATGGTATTAATATTATCTGATATAAAAAATACTATTACTCCATAACTTAAAAGTAATTGAGTATATTTAATACTATCAATAGTATTACGAGCAAATCTAGATATTTCTTTTGTAACAATCATATCAAACTTACCAAGTCTTGCATCTTCTATCATTCTTAAAAAATCTTCTCTTTTATATACCTGTGTTCCACTTATACCTTCATCTGCATAAGATCCAACATGATTCCAATTCTTTATTCCATCTATCATATCATTAAAATAATTAGCTTGATTAGTTAATGAGTTTAATTGTTCATCTTTATCAGTAGATACTCTACCATAATCAACAACTCGTAATGGCATATCATATATGTTTTTACCCATTGCTAGTTCTTGCCTAACTTTTATTATATTCATAAATTTGCTCCTTTCTTTAATACTATTTTTTATATTCTAAAATCATCTTATCCATCTTTTTAAATAATAATTGTTGCATTTTATTGTATATATCATATGTAATAACTTTGTTTTCGTATAAATCCTTATTTAAAGATATTCTTAATTTTAATATGAGGTACTCTTTCGGTAATTCTTTTGTATTTGTATAAGTTTCCAATTCTTCTGCAAATTCCAAAATATCCCTCCTCTCATTAAGATTATTAAGTTCTTACGAAAAAAAGAACTCAAATATTGAGTTCCGACTTTTTTCGATATATTTGAAACCCAATATTTTCTTAATGAGAAAGAGTACCCCTTATAAATCATTATTTAAAATATTAAGTTTTCAAATAACAATTTATAAATAGAATTTTTTTAATTTTTAAAATCTTGTATTCTTTTTGCAATATCAAATCCACTTAACTCTGAATCAAAGGATAACATTGTAATTTTTTCATCAAAGTAAGTTTCATTATCATATCTAATAACAATTTCACTAAACACATCTAATTTCTCATTAAAGTTTAATTTTTCAAAATCAGATGCTAATTTTTTATCATCATCACTATATTCTATTCCAAAAACATTTCCATTATCTTCATAAATCTTGTCAGTCTTAGTCTTTACTTTATATACCATTACAAAGTATTGTAATAATATAGTGCAATAATTATCAGGTAGTCCCATTGTATCCATTGATAATATTTTCATATCATCATCTTCAACTAAATCAGGATTTGCCTCGTTCTTATCATTTATTTGATTATTATTTAATAAACCAAATATATAAATAAGAAATTTTAATTTATTTAAATCATCTTTTTGTTCTAATTTTTCAATTAGTTCTCTTACATTATCAGTAGTATTTGTTATATACATAATTCATTCCTCCTTTTAACCAATACTATTTTTTACTTCTTCGAACAATTTATTTGTTAATTCCTCACTAACATAATCGGCTATCTCATTTGTTGATAAATTCTCTATATCATTTAAGATATTATTTACTGATATTAAAGTTGTCATTTTTTCTGGTTCATCTTCTATTGTTGATTCAATAAGATCTTTTATAGTAGATGTTATCCAGTCTAATAATCGATAATTTAGTATGATTTTTTCTTTCATGAAACAACTCCTTTCATAAGAGTGAAATAAAGCCGTTTTAAGAGGTTTTGCAATTTTGTGCTTATAACTGTCCAACCTCAAACATCAAGTTTAATAGCGATTAAATTAGATATATTTAACGGCTTTTTTTCTTCGTTCCATTTATCACTTAAAAAAGTGAATTTTGCAAGAGTTTTTTTTCAAAAAATTTAAAAAGTTTTATCTTTCCATTTCTTCATCATTCTCTTGCTCAACACTTCTAGTATTTTCTTGCTTATCCAAATCAAGTTCACTATCTATTCGTGCTTTTTCTTTTTGAAGTTCTTTAATTCTATCTGCTTGAACAAATGGCTTATCAAGTTCGTCTTTAATATCAATAAGTTGTTTTTCATTATATGCAATTTGTTCTTTAATGGTATCAATTTTATTACCAAAACTTTTAAGCATATTTTCTAACTTATATATATTACCTATCTCATCAATATTATTTATTTCAACTTTATATTTACCGTTACCTTTTATATAGATAATAGGACTATATATTAATTCATCTTTTGTTCCAACAATATCAAAGCCACTTATTTCGCCTATTTTTCTTTCTTCTCCTATTTTTAATAAAGATAAATTTTCATATAATTTTGTACTTGCATCTTTTCTTGAATCATATATCTTATTTCCAATCATTATCATAAAATTATCTCCTGATAAATCTTTGACATTTTTAATATCTTCTTCAAGTCCACTTAAATATTGTTTTTGATATTTTAGTTGTCTTGGTATTTCACTATTATATTTAGATTCAAGTTCTATATGTGATTTATCATATCTACTTTTAGATAGATATAATTGTTTTAATTCATTTTCAACTTTAAACTTATCTAATATTAATGGATTACCACTTGCTAGTGCTTTTACTTCTGCATAAGTAAGTGTATCTCTATCTAAATCTTCGGCAGTTCTTCCACCACCATTACTATTAGACATTATTTGATTAATGAAAGTTGATTTTGTTTGAATTAATTGATATGAATAAGCATCAAAACTACCTTCAGTAACATATCTATATATTTCAACTTCTTCATTTTGATTTCCTTGTCTTAATATTCTACCTTCTCTTTGCTCTATATCACTTGGTCGCCATGGACAATCTAAATGATGTAGTGCAATTAATTTATCTTGAACATTCATTCCTGCTCCCATTTTAGAAGTTGATCCTATAAGTATTCTTTTAGTACCATTTCTCATATCTTCAAAAAGTTTTAATTTTTGTGGATTAGTTTTAGCATTATGAATAAACTCTATTTCTTCTTCTGGTACACCTTTTGCTATTAATTTATTTTTAATATCATCATATACATTAAAAGTTCCATCACTTCTAGGTGTAGATAAATCACAAAAGACAAGTTGTGTAAGCTTGTCTTCTTTATTTTCTAACCATATTCTATATATGTTTTCTACTGCCATATTTATTTTTGAATTTGCTAAATCTGGCATATCAGGATTTATTAGTCTTAAATCAAGCGCTGCTTTTCTACCATCATTTGTAATAAGTAACATATTATCATCTCTTGGATCTACATTACCATTTCTTATCCTTTCACTTCTATCAGATAATTCATTTATATATTCTCCAAGTTCATCACTTTTAGGTGCAACTATTGTTTTATAATCTCCACCTTTTAATTTAGGAACTGGTAAATCTAGCATTTTTGATGTTTTAATATCTGCTACTTCTTTAAATAAAGTCATAAGTTCAGGAATATTAAAGAATTGAGCAAATCGTGCTTTCGTTCTAAAACCACTACCATCTGGTGCTATTTCAAAACTATTAACTACTTCTCCAAAAGTTGATGCCCACTCATCAAAATGTTCTAGTCCCATTTCTCTTAATCTATCAATTTGAAGATATTTTTGCATAGCAAATAATTCTCCCATTGAATTAGATATTGGAGTACCTGTTGCAAATACTGCTCCTTTTCCTCCGTTATTTTCAAGTATATAACTTATCTTCATAAATAAGTCAGTTGCTTTTTTACTTTCACTATTATTTATTCCTGCAACATTTCTTATTTTTGAATACATAGGTAAGTTCTTAAACATATGTGCCTCATCAACTATTAATTCATCTACTCCAAGTTCTTCAAATGTTACAACATCATCTTTTGGTGCAGCTAACAAGTTCTTTAATTTATTTTCCATACTTGTTTTCATTTGTTCAAGTTTCTTAACACTTAAACCATCTCCAGATTCTTCTTTAATTCTTTCAATAGCACTTACTACTTCTTGAATTTGTTGTTCCATGTGTCTTTGTTCATATTCTTTACTCATAGGAATTAATCCAAAACTTGAATGTGCAATTAAAACTGCATCCCATTCTCCTGTTGCAATCTTACCCATTAATTTTTTCCTTCTTGTTTTTTCAAAATCTTTTTGAGTAGCAACTAATATATTTGCCGTTGGATATAGTTTTAATATTTCATTAGCCCATTGTCCTAACAAATGATTAGGTACAACAAACATTGGCTTACTAACAATACCTAGTCTTTTTAATTCCATAGCACTTGCAATACATTCATAAGTTTTTCCTGCACCTACTGCATGAGCTAACAAAGTATTGCCACCATATAAAACACGAGCAACTGCATTTTTTTGATGTTCACGAAGTTCTATATTTGGATTCATACCATCAAAAGTTAAATGACTACCATCAAACTCTCTTTCTCTCATACAATTAAATTGTTCATTATAAAGTTTTGTTAATCTATTTCTTCTTTCCTCATCTTTCCAAATCCAAGATTTAAACTCTTGTTTTATTTCTTCTTGTTTTTCTCTTGCATTTGCCGTTTCAATAGGATTAACAACTTTTCTATCATCATCTAATGTATCATAAACTGTTACACTTTGAAGATTTAAAGCATTTTTAATTAATGATAAAGCATCTGCTCTACTTGTTCCCCAAGTATTTGTATTTTTAACTCCATATCCATATAAACCACTTGCTTGAAATAACCAGGTATTAACTTCTTTTGCATATTTTATCTTTAATCTACTTTTATTCCAATTTGATATATCTAATAATTCACAACAAAATTGATGATAAATATCTTCAGGTATCCAAGTAGAACCTAACTTAACACTTATTTCATCATATTCAAGTGGTGTAGGTTGCACTCTTTCAAGTGCTTCAATATTTTTATCAAACTTATTATCTTCATTTATTGATTTAACATAATTAAGTTTATGTCTTACATTGCCACTTAAATATTCACTTGCTATTACCCAACCATTATTGAAATCATTTAATTTTTCAGGATCTTGATATATTAAATTATCAAGTTCTTCTATCATTTCATCATCACTCTTTGGATATAATGTTTTCATATATTCAAAATCGACACAACCACGATTATTAAGCGAATATCTTAAGGCATCTTCTGCAGTTTCTGCACTTGTTATTACTTTACTTTTTCTTATTGTTCTTTTAGTAAAGACATCTCCTTTTTCATATTTAGGTTTATCATCTTCTATATCTTCATCATCTTTACTAACTTTATTTTCAATAGATGTAAGTAAATAATAATCTGGATCACTATCAAATGCTCTACCATTAGCACTATCATTAATATAACCATATTTTTTAATAAAATTGTCATACTCTTGATTTAATCTTTCTTGTGCTAGTGATAATTCTTCATCACTACCATCATTTAATTGTACATCAAATACTTTTCTTAAAGCATCTTTTACTTTACACATACCAATTATTCTTTTAGCCGTCATACCCTCTTGAATAGAATATGGCACTAAACTAGAAAATTGTCTTTGATAAATTATATTTTTACCATCTTTATTAATAATAGTAAAGGCATTATTCTTAATAGTATCATCTGCATCTAATACATCAAAATTAGTATCATTATTTTCTATAAAATTACTTTGTTCATATATATTAGTTGGTAAATGTTCTATTGCTTGTTTCATTAAAACATTTATGTCCTCATTTTCAAATGGACTACAAGTAGCCATATCAAAATGAGTTGTCATTTCCATTTTACCAAGCATCATATTTGGATTATCAATAAAATAATTATTTATTGTTATTCCATCTTCATTTTCACTTGTATAAATCCATTTTTCATCACTTAAATCTTGTTTTAATTCATCTCTCTTTTTTAAGAAAATAATATCAGATGTTACTCTTGCATTTGCATTATTTGTAAATGTATTATCTGGTAATCTAATTGCACCTAAAAACTCTGCTCGTTTTGCAATATACTCTCTTACTCTTGTATCTTTTTTATCTAATGTTCCACTAGTAGTTATAAATGCAATTATTCCACCATCTCTAACTTTATCTAATGTCTTTTGAAAGAAATAATCATGTATTAAGAATTTGTCTTTATATCTTTTATCAAATACACTATTACTTCCAAAAGGAACATTACCAACTGCAACATCAAAGAACTCATCTGCTACTTTTGAATTTTCATAACCAGTTATTTCTATTTTTGCATTAGGATAAAGAAGTTTTGCAATTCTACCACTTATACTATCTAACTCAACACCATATAATTTAGATTTATTGAAATCTTCTGGTAATCTTCCAAAGAAATTACCAATAGCACAACTTGGCTCTAAAACATTTCCTTTTTCAAAACCAAATTGTTTTAATGCACTATATATTCCATCTATTGCTACATTTGGAGTGTAAAAAGAAGATAATGTAGAATGTGCAGCTGCTTTATATTCTTCATCACTTAAAAGTAATTTTAATCTTTCTCTTTCATTTTTCCAATTATCTTTTCTTTCATCAAAAGCATCAGCAATTCCTCCCCATCCGACATATTTCGACAAAATATCTTGTTGTTCTTTAGAGGCATATACATCATCACTTTCTAATTCTTTCAAAAGTTCTATTGCTTTTACATTATCTTCAAATCTTGATTTAGCACCAAAACTTGTATCTACTTTATCATCACTAATATGATAATTAATTGGTTCTCTTGCCTGTGCCTCTGTTGCAACACGAGCATATATTGCCACCTTTGATGGATCTATTCTAATTTCATCTTCTCTTTCTTCTACAATAGAAGATACTTCATTGTCAATTTGTTCTAACTCTTGTTTATCAATTTCCTCTTGGTCTATTACTTTTGTACTTGGTATAGACATATCATATTGTTTCTCATCAAAGTTGTTCCAAAAAACAATTATATCATCTGGTGTAAATGAAATTGAAAAATCTTTATCCTTATATAGTGATTGAATAAAAGCATTATTTGATAAATACTCATTTAATTTTTTCTCATCTGTTTTATCTTCATTAAAATATGTAAAACTATTTTCTCTATCTAATATTCCACTTACCAAAGAACTTTTTAAAATAATAGTTAAGTTTCTTTTTTTGCTAGATATATGATCCCATGCTTGTAATTCTACATTAGATATACTAAAAGTATTTTGATATTTAGTGTCAAAAGAATTAAATATATCACATATCTTATTTGCAAGTTCTTCTTCTCTTGGTGCAAATAATGACATTTGTTCATTCTCAAAATGTTCATTATCTTCTCTAACATTTAAGCCATTGATAGTATCAAAGTTTTCTTCTTCCATTCTAGTAAATTCTTCATCAAATTCTTCTTCTGATACTTCTTCATCATTTATATAGAATTTATCATCTTTTACACTAATAGTATTTTCGTTGTCGCTTGGTAGTAGATTTTCTCTACTATTAGTAGAATTAGTTATTTTCTTTTTAAATGTATGCTCATATCTTTTTACATAACTATCATATATTTGATTTAACACTTCATTATTAAATGGAGTATTGACTTCTATTCCTGATAAAAGATTTTGTTTTTCTTCTTCATTTAATAACTTATCATTTTTAAATTGAAAAAGGACATTAGTTTGAATATAGTTTTGTATATTTTCAAGACTTGTTGCTTTCTCGAAAAAATCATTATAAAGAATAGCAGTTTCTTTATTGGCAATTTGCATACATTTTAAAATGTCATCATCTTCCATCTCATCTAACATTTCAAAACTACTTGGTAAATTGTTAATATTAAAATTAGATTTAGATAAAAAAAGTGAAGTCATTGTTTTAGCAACGAACTCCACTTCATCAGCTGACATAGTTACATAATTATTCATTATTTGTTTTAAAGACATTTCATAAAAAGTATCATAAAAGTTTTCATATAATGTTTTATTATCATCATTTACTAATCCTATATTATTTTGATAATAACATAAAACTAAATTATCAACAAAATGATTATAATTCCAAACTCTATAATCCTTTCCATAAGTTTGTCTTATATCAAATACATATATTTTATGACCATCTTCAATTATTGGTATTCCTTTACTTTTAGGTTTTATTCTTCTACCTATTTTTTCACTATTCCACTCATCAAAAGTCATAAATATTCTACCAGTAGAATTATAAGAATAAAGATTAAGAACATTATCTACACTATATTTATCTAATATCTTTGACCAATAATTTATAAACTTATTCCAATTATATGTATTCTCTTTTATTTCATTTAAAGAATAATCTCTATTGTTTAGATAATCATTAATAAATTCCTTATTCATCTCTTACACCTTCTTTCGTTTTTTCATCAATTAAAAAAATCTCTATTAAAGAGTTTCGATTTTTGATATTAATTTTATTTTTATCAGATATAGCATTATATCTAAAATTATGATTAGCACTTAATTCTTCTAAACCTTTTATATCATTAGTTGATAATGGTGGTGCTAAATAAAGTAATGCTACTACACTACCATCTTCGTTTTTGTAATCAACATTAAAATCAATCTTTCCAAATATCTTAACTATTTCATTAATTATATTAACAAGTTTAGTTCTTTGTTGTGCTTCTTCAGTATTGATTTTAGGTTCTTCTTGTTTATTTTCTTTTATCTGATCTACTGTGTAATATCTTTCAGTAAATTTTTGCAATGCTCTTTTCTTTCGCTTAATCATACCTTTTTTATAACAACTAAATTTATCATACATAATAGTATCTCGTCTTACAGGATGACCAATGGTTGAAAAGATTATTGTTTCATAATTTAATTGTTTTATTTCATCAGCAGTCATTAATCTTCTAGAAATTAAACTTGTTCCCTTACTACCATTATTATTTGAAAAACTCATTGAGTAATTTAATGATGTTGTTTGAACTCCATGAGTACCTAATCTAGCACTTACTTGTTCTGCAGTATCCTGTGAATTAGTTTTTAAGAATTGTAGTCCGCAGTTATCTTGAACAATTTGACTTACTTCTTTTCCATATAAGTCATCCAATTGCTGTATTGATTGTAGATAATACACAAAATATAAGCCTCTGGAGCGTCCTACGGAACACATCGATTTTATATCTTTAAGGGGGGGAGTATTACCAAACTCATCAAGCAGGAAAACTATATCATAAGGCAGTTTTTTCGTTGATTGTTCATTACATAAAATTACTAATGTTTTATATATTAAAGATACGATAATAGATACTAGTGAATAATATGTTTGTGATTCATCTGGAATACAACAATATAAGACGGTTGGCTTTTTACCTAAACAATCAAAATCAAAATCTGATTCACTTGTTACATTTTCTACATTAACATCATCATATAAACTCATTCTTTCACTAAATGTTGAAGTGATAGAACGATATGTTGTTTCAGATGTATTAAGTAAGCTAAACAACTTATCTTTACTTTTCATATCATAAGATTTTTGTTCCATATATTTTTTTAATTTCTTATTATTAGTATCAGACATTGAACTACTCTGAAACTTCTTAATTGAAGTTAAAGTAATTTGTTTTCTATCTATTTTACCTTCTACATAATCTTCCAAAAACAAAAATATAATTCCATACAATAAATCACTAGAACTATTATTCCAAAATTTTTCTTTTGCAGTTATATCATCCATTATCATACTTGATATATCACTTACTAATTGATTACAACTTGCATAATGAATGATAGCTTTATTTTTATATTCAACACATTTATTCTTACGAGTTTCATTTTCACTTAATTTTAAATATTTATAATATTGTTCATACTCTTTTATAACTGGTTCTAATAAATTGATATGACTAGAAAACTCTGGATTTCTAAAATCAACACAATATACATCATAACCATTATCTTTAAACATTTGACTTGTTGCACCAAATATTTCTCCTTTTGGATCAGTGATAAAAACACTTTTCTTTTTCTTTGCAGTTGCTATAAAACTACAATATGGTATTACTGATGTTACTGATTTACCACTACCAGTAGAACCTAAACATATCCAATGTGGTGTTTTATTATCAAACCACACTCTTTTATTATCCTTACTAAAATAAATGGGAAAACCACTTTCATTAATATGTGCGATGCTTTCTTCACGAAAGTTCTTTTTTATTTCATTTATAGTTGACCATCTAGCACTACCATGTTCATTATTATCTTTTATCTTTTGTCTAGTTATTAGTGGCTCAATAAAATACAAAAATATAATTATTAAAGCTACTATAACTAAAATAACTATATATATTGTTGGCATTGTTATCTTTCCATTTCTTCTTCAATAGAACTTCTTACATCATCAAGCATATCTTCATCAATAACTTTATAATCTTTTATTTCTATTTCGCCAAGTTGTAATCCCATTAATCTATCAATAATATCTTTTCTAACATTTGGATCACATCTATCTAAAAAATATCCAATAGTAGTTAATAATGGATTATCCATATTGGGATTTTCAAAATCATATACTTTTAGATTTTCAGTATGCCCCATTTTTTCATTAATATCAACTATAATGTCTGGTAAATCTTCATATCGTGCAACAAATTCTTCCATACCATCATCAATATATACTAATCTTTCATTACTATTAAGTAGTTGTTTTATTTCTTCTTCATTATATTGTTTTAGTATTCCCTGATTCTCCATTGTTTTGTTCCTCCTTTATAATACTTTCTAAAAATGATGTTTCGTTTTTTAATGCGATAACTAATATCTTATAACTTTCTTTTTCTAAACTATTTTTAGTATTCTTTATTCTAGTTTCGAATTTACTAATATCTCTTGAATTATTTCTAATTCTATTTTTTATTTCAGTTAATAAACTATTATACTTATTAATTGTGTTTTGCATATTCGCAAACTCAACATTTAACTTTGTAAAATCCATAATTACACCTTACCTTTCCATTTCTTGTTCTATACAAAATTCATAATCATCATTATCTACTGCTTCAAGTAAATCACTCCAACTTGCATCGCCAATTTTATCTAATGATATATTATGTGCTATATAACTTTCAGTTATAAAATCACTTATTCTAGCAGGTGAAAAATTATAGTATTCATCTTTTAGATAAGCATAGTGTGCTAATTCTTTTATATCTTCTACTTCTTCATCACTAATTTCATAATCATTATTTTTGGCAATAATATATATAGAATTATATATCTCATAAGCACTTAAATTATTTTTATCTTCTTCAGATAATTTTTTATACATTTCCAATGTCTTGGTCATCATACATCTCCTCCAATCTTGAACATTCGCTTGATACAACACAAGCAGACCAAATAAAAAGCAATAAGAATAATCCTATTGCGCCTAATATAATAAATAACATTTTTATTCCTCCTTATTATTTATAATAAAAAAAGATTAGACACCATTTAATCTAATCTTACTATTTTTCTTTATTTTGACATTTAAGGCAAAATTTTCCTCGTTTATTATTTATAGCCATTTCATATTCGTTTCCACAATTTTGACAAATCCATAATGCTTTTTTGTTGCTACCTTTTTTAACAGTTTTAGGATCAATTGTATTATTCTTTGACCACAATGGTTTTAATTCTGGGTTAGTTGTAAATAAATCATTAAATCCTGCTAATACTTTACGACCATCACAATATGGACAAAATATATTAGTTCTTATATTACTAACCATCTTTTCCCATTCATGACCTTTCTCGCATTTCCACCAAACAACTTTTTTTGAACCAGTTGTTAAAGTATCTAAAAGATTTTTGTCATTCTTATCAGCATTCCAAAATTGCATTGCTTTTTCATCATCTTTTAATAAATTACTACTCATATAATCACCTTCAGTATATATAATATATTATAACATATCATTTAGTCTTTTCATCATAATTAAATAACTTACTAAATTCTTGTGATGCTTTTTCCATTTCATAATTTATATTTTTTAATGCTTTTTCCATTTGATGTTTGCTAGGAAATTTAGAAGTAATATTACCACCTTTAAAGTAATTATCTAAAACAAATCTTCTTCTTTGTTTATCATTAAAATTATTTCTTCTTGCATTTTGATAAGCAACCTCTTGTATCAAATCTTCTATCGAAATCTTTTCTTTATTACTTCTTGTTTTAACTATCATAGATATATGATTATATTTATATAAAGAATGATTAACTATTGAATTGTAAATATAGTTATCAATATATTCTTCTTTTTTATTAACTATACTATTATTATTTATAATTTCTTTTACATTATTATCTTCATTTAACTTATCAAAATATTCATTAAGTTTTTGTAAGTCATCACTTATATCTTTTCTACTCGCATAAAGAATAGAAGTTGAATCATTAAATAAATACTTCTTAATTTTCTTTGTTAAAAATTTTATTTCAGATCCTAACTCATCATTCTTAATTGAATTATATTTAATTCTATTAGAAGATTGACTATACTTTTCTCTATATTGGTTTAATAATTCTCCTAGTTTTAAAATATCTTCTTCTACATAAATCTCATCAACATTTCTTAAAGTAAAGTTTCTTTCTTTAGGATTAAAATATGATTTTAAATAATCAATATCTTCATTAGTTCTTTTCAAAAGTGGTGTATAATATTTTTCCTTTTCAATAGCAAGTTCTACTAATCTTTTTAAATAGTTCTGTTCATCTACTGATATTTTTCCTTTTCTTCTATAACCTATTTTATTATTAGCACATATAAAATTAGGTTTCTTTTCTATAAAAGCAAAATGAATATGTGGCTGATGTTTTCTATTCGTATGAATTGAAAATACATAACTCGTATTTTTAATATCTTTAAAACCACAATACTTTAAAAATTGTGGCATTACTTCCTTTGCTATCTTTTGTTCCAAAGTTTTAATATCTATATTCTCATCTAAATACTCTCTTTTAAAACTTAATATACCTTTCCATAAATTAGAATTTTCTATGTACTTTTTATATTCAGTTTTAATTCTTGCTATATCTTTTTTAGTAGCATTGCTACCATCTTCTAATATAAGATTGTAATTTTCTTTTCTTGTATGTCCCATATAATATTCAAACATACCTACTGTCTTTTTCTTTTCATTAGAAAAATAATCTATCATATCAGAAACATCTTTTAATCTATCTTCTTTATAATTTGGAGATTGATTTTTATTATCTCTACAACTTAAAGCTAAACAATATTTACTTTTAAATACAACATTAGGACTTTTCTTACTCATTAAACTTATCCTCATTTAATATTTCATTAAGACATTTATCTTCTTTAATATCTGCATTAGATAAATAACCAAAGTTAGCAAAGTGTTGTTGTGATAATCTAAAATGTTTATATTGTCTTTTTAATATTTTATCAACAAGTTGTTCCAACTTTTCTAATCTATCATCTATTTCCTTTAGATGGTTTATTTCTTTTGGCTCGTTAATATATTTTTCAACTATTGCATTAACTACTTTATTTGTAGATGTAGAATTATCTTTTGCTACAAGATTTAATCTATCATAAATATAATCTTCAACTCTAATTGTTAGTTTTTTCATTTTCTACTCTCACTAATATATAAGTTGAAAAATTTTCTTTATCATTTTCTATTGCTTTATAAGTATATTTATTTTTATCAGTAAAATAATCTTCTCCAAACTTCTTATACTTCTTTACCCAAGAACAAATTCTTTTTTGTGGTGTTCTATCATCTAATATATTCATATCAAACTTACCTTCTTCAAAAATTTGTCTTGCTGTTTTTTCTTTATGAGATAACTTTTCTTTAACTGCCCATAGTTTAAATTCCTTTTTATAAACTATATGACATTTATTATTTATCTTCTCAACATTGGGATTGTTTAATAAGATTTTAATTTCATTATCATTATAAACTCTAATCTTATTCATAATATTTCTTTCCCTCACTTTCCAATTTTTTATTTTGTTCTTCATAATACTTATCAAATCTTTCTACATAAGTTTGATAACCTAGTTCACAAATATAGATAAGCATTTTTGTAAAACTAATATTATTTTTTATTGCTAACAATTCTATTCTAGTTTTCAAGTTCTCATCCATTCTTATAGAAAACTTTTTTGTTCCCTTTACCATATAAACCTCCTAGTTTTTAATTTTTAGAGTAGCCACTTTCTGCATTTTTAAGGTATTTTTCTTAATAAAAATATTGCATATTTTTAATGGGCATAAGGTAAATGCCACCCAAAACCATTTAATCCTTTATAAATACTGGGATAAAATGGGTGGCATAACTATTTTTGCACTTGCAAAAATGACCACTTTTTCATTAGAAAGTGGCTACTCTATACTCAAAATACCTTTATTTTCAACAAATTATGTGACTACCTTTTTATTTGAAAGTGGCTACTTTTATAAAATAACCTCTTTTTATGTGCTTCCACTACTTTTTAAAAAGTGTTATTGAATTATAAATTCATTGTTCTCATAGAAGTTAGTATTTGGAGTTGTTGGTTCAAAATGATAGTTAGGACTTCTTAATGTAAAATCTATAAACTGCATACCATCAAGTTTCTCTCTATTTGCATTTTCTACTTGATAATGTAAGTGGTTGCCCGTTGAATGACCTGTTGTTCCTACTTCTGCAACCTGTGTCCAATGATTAACTTTATCTCCTACTTTTACCTTTGCACTATTAGGATAAAGATGTGCGAATACAACATAATATGTTTCATCATAATCTTCATCACATTTAATTGTTATTAAGTTTCCTACATTGTTTCCACTCTGATCATAAGGAACATTTTCATTTTGAGTAAATGTAACTTTATCAACTGTCCCACTACAAACTGAATAAACTGGTGTCTTTGCAGGTACTGCTAAATCCCAACCACCATGAACATTACTTACTCCATAAATAACTCTTTCTTCATTAAAAAAACTTGTTATTGTGAAATCTTTATCAAGTGGTAAATTAAAATGTCCTGTACTAACTTCCAAATAATCTTTGTTATCTGCTATGTTAGTTTCAGTACAAGCAACCATATTTTTTACTCTTTGATCTTCACATACTGCACTAATTTCTCGTGCCGTTTTTTGTTCTTTATTTTGATTCATTGTATATAAAGCATCTAATGTTAAACTATCATCTTCCAAATGAAAATATAAAAGTCTTTGTAGTGGTACATAACCATCTTTTAAATATTTATTTACCGCTTGAGTGTAAGCATCTGCATATTCTGCATTATGTTGTACTTTTTCTTTTGTAAGTTTTGTTCCAAAAAAATCAAATATCATTAACACTGCAATTAATATTGCCATAGCTACTGCCGTAGATAAAATAGTACTACCACCAATGATAGACCATATAATTTTTTTACTTTTTTTCTTTTTCATTATTTATATTTATAGAAAAGAGAAGAATAATAATTCTTCCCCTTACCTATAACCTTTATTAATTTTTCTTTTGGTATTAAGTCTAATAAAAAGTCCATAAAAGATTCATTTGGATCATCAAACTCATCAAGATACATTTTTTTAAATTGTTCTTTTAATGCTTTCATAGTTATCTGTTTCACTCTTTCACTTCTTCTCCCATTAATTCAACTTCAATTGGTGTTGCTAATATATGTATTCTAATTCTATTTTTTGAACTAATAGTAAGTAAGAACTCTCCCATTTCGGCTTGCATTAAAAATTCTTTTTGTGTATCAGTTAATGGGTTTTGATAAAATAGTTTTAAGTATGTAGTTAAGTCATCTTCTTTTAACATACCTACTAATTGATACTGACAATTATTAAATATTGCAGTAGCACTTCTTACACTATCATCATCTCCTAAAAAGTCATGGATCGATTGCGTTGCTGGAATAAATGCTCCGTGGTACTTCCTTATGCGTCTTGCGATTTGTTCAAATGTTAATAGAACTTCACTATCAGTATTTTTTAAATATAAGTGAAATTCATCAACAACTACTGCTATATTTTTAATTCTACCTTTGCCTTTTTCTTTATCATTAACTATCTTATTACTTACAATAATGTTATTTAAGTAAGTTAATAAGTTTACTAATTGAGTTGTGATAATTCTTTTGTTTTTACTATACAATAAATCTTTTACATTAAATGCTATTAAGTTAGATTCAAGATTAACTGATGTATAACCATTAAATAACATTGCATCAGTACCTACTTTAAATCTATCTAATAATATTTCTAGTTTATCAACTATCTTTAATTGTTCTGGGTTGCTTATCATATTACGATAGTCTGGTAAGAAATCAATTAAATCTGAAAATATTGGATAATCAGTATTTTCTAATTTCTCTAAACTAGATATTTTAGTATTCTTTGATATGCCAAATCTTTTATACAATTTTTCAATCATATCTAGCATAACAACTACTTCGCTTTCTTTTATTTCTTCAAAAGCACATTTAATAAATGTTTCAAGTGATCCAAGATGTTTAGCAAGTGGACAATCTTCATAGTTAATTGTATCTACATCATTATCTTCTTGTTCTTCTTTATCACTTGGTAAAAATCTAACTTGTAGTGGATTTATTATTCCACCACTTGCAGAATATAAATCAATATATTCTCCTTTATTCTTTCTAACTAGCTTTTCATATTCGCCCTCTGCATCAAATAAAAAGCACTTATTTCCACGATTAATCTCATTGATAATCATTTTCTTTAAGGTAAAACTTTTACCTCCTCCTGTTGATGCTATTATTGCTAAATTACTTGATGGTCTTGTCGCATTTTTGTGAAAAATGTCGAATATTGTCGGAAGTGCAGTATGAATATCAGTTCCTAACATATAACCTGTTTCATCATTGAAATGTGTTATTGTAAGTGGGAATGATGCTGCTAAAGTTAAACTTGGTAAATAGTTGTGATAATCTTCAAAACTATTTTTAGATATATCAAAACTTTGCCATCCTTCCATTTGCCTCATACGAGGAGCATCTAACTTAATATGAAAAACATCAGCAATCTTTTTAAGTTCTTTAATCTTTTCTTCTCTTTGTTTTTTATTACCATTTACTATGATAATAAAATCAACTTCTTTAATTTTTTCATCTCCATTTTTTATTTGAGTCATTAATGCTTGAAAGTTTTCTCTTTCAGTATCCATTTGTGTCGCATCACTTAACTTTCTTGTAGTACTTCTTTCAGAGATTAAAAATTCATAATTACTATCTAATCTTCTTACTAATTCTTCAGTAGGAATTGTATCTTTTATATGAATACAACTTCTAGTGTCTGGAACATTAAATAGTTCTTCAAAAAATAATTCATCAATAAATGGTGGTATTTTTTTAATTGTAACAACTTGTATTTCTTCTTCATCTGCTTTTATGTATCCCATATTTTCTTGAAGAAAAAATGGAGAGATTAATTCTATTAAATCGCTCCACATTAATTGTTCTATACTTGCAGTTGATAAATACAAATTAACAAGAAATTGGTACACTTCTAACTTATTAGTTATTGTTTTAATATTAAGTCTAGGTGTCATATTATAGCAGTGCATTTTAACTTCTTCTGCTATATGTTCTAGTGCTTTGTCATTATCACTGACTAATACAAAGTAATACCTACTTGTTGTTGTTAAATTTTGTTCTTCTAATAATTCTAATCTATCATATCTTTCTTTTAAAAATGTAACCTTTTCTTCATCATTAGAAAATTCTTCCATTAGTTTTGTATAATAATCTTTATTTGCATTAAGATCTATCTTATCATCTAACTTGTATATTCTTAAATTAAGGTCTTTTAATTGATATAGATATTTAAGTTGATGAAAGAAATTATTTTTTTGAGTATTTGATGTTAATGATAAATCTATTGCATCTACTGAAAATACTCTTGCATAACTTCCATCACGAAGATTTATAATTCCATCTTTATTAACAAAATCAGTATTAGTAAAAGTTGTAGCATTTTTGAATTTCTTAACAAGAACACTTTTACTTATATACTTTTGTTTTATCTTATCTCTTTTTTTAATAAACTTTTCTATAAGTTTATGTTCTTTTTGTTTTTTCTTTTCTTCTTTACTAACTTGTTGCTTTTTCAACTTTATTCACTCCTTCCTTTTGATATATAAATACTTTTTCTCTAATTAAGAACTTAAACATAAGTCCTATAACTTTATACATTCTATTTTTCTTACTAACATTGATAGGAAGTAAACAAAATATTCCTATCATTAAACCTACTATTGCAGGTATTTTAAGTGAAGTAAAACAAAATAAAACGATAAATGTAATAATCATAGGTAAAGCTATAACAATATCAGATACTTCTATACCTTTAAAACCTAGATTTCTTTTTATTGATTTTACTGTTATATACATTTTGCACCTCCTATATCATATTCTTTCTTCTTCTATAATAAGAAGTATTATAACTTGCTCTTGGCATAACTTTTCTAACAGTATTACCTAGACTACTAGCACCTGCATTTATGAAAGCATCACTTGCACTAAACTTATTAGCATCTGGTTTTCTTCCCATTCGTTGTCCAGTCGCATACATTTTACTACCCATTGCAGTAGCAAATTTTTGCATTCTACTTTGAGGTTGTCCATTATCTCCAAGTCCCATCATTCCAACTGCTAATCCTCCTTGTTGTAATGCTTGTGATCCGACTGCTTTTCCACCTTTCATTGCTGCTCCAATTCCTAATAGTCCTCCACCTATTGCAGCTCCTGCTCCAAGTGTTGCTCCAATACCTGCCATTTTTCCATAACCCATTAATGACATTAATTGTTCTCTACCACTTGCAGAACTTACATTAGAGCCAATAAATCTATTAATAACTTGACTTCCTGTCATTATAAATGTTGCACATCCTAAATATAAAAGTGATTTTGTAGTTAAGTTCATAAAATTATTAGTAAAGAAAGTAGTTGCTCCAATTTCTTGCATAACCATAACTGTCAGACTAACTATTAACATAACTACTGCACTTTGGAGTGCTAACGATACTAATTGTTCTATTACTGCACCTCTTCTTTGTTTATTTCCTACACTAGTAGCAAATACTATTGGTGCTATTGAGAATAAAAATAAAAACTCTATCTGCCTACGACCGAGCATTATTCCTGCAAAGAATAAACTATACAAGAAGAATCCTCCACATATTATTGCCATAAGCCAATTAATATCATACTTGTAATCTTTTTCATCAGATAATATTATTCGTGATTTTGTAACATATTTAGATATATATAATTCATCATCATTAAATGAACCACTCTTAACTAGTTGTTCTATACTTTTATCTTCTTTAAACTTACTACTATTCTTATAACCATCTCTATACGATATAAACATTGTGAGCATTGTATCACTCATTTTTGAGTTTGTACTACTTTCAAATATATTACCTGTATAATTTGAGAGTGTTATAGAAAAGTTAGATACTTGAACAAATAAAAATGTGGACATCATAATGAGTGTTCCACATTTTATTATTTCCATCATTATATTTTTAAAAGGCATTTCTTCATCTGGATCTAAAAGTTTATTTACAAATTTCCATACTATAAATAATGCAAATAATGTTACTGCTATTGCCATAACACCAGTATAAAAACTTTTAAATGTTTTATTATTTGATAATGAATTAATTATATCAAAGGCATTTAATTTTTTTATAATTTGTAATAGTCCATCTATTAAATCATAAATAAAATGTATTAAATACCAACCTAGACTTCTTAATAAGTCAAATACTTTCATCATCATAAAGCATACACCTATGTGAACAATTTAATGATAATATTAACTAATGAAATTGCTAAAATGATTCCAAATATTCCAAGTAGAGTTTGTAATATTCTTGTTTTTACTCTTGGTTTTTGATCTACATCAACAACTGCATACATTATAAAACTTACTACAAGTGCAACACCTGCAAGTGAAATACCAACTGCTAATGCCCAATCAGTTATTTGTTTAATAACTTTTAATACGGTATCAACTGTATAAGTTCCACCCTCTAATTGACTAATTGCTAAAACATTAAATAAATTTTTCATTTCATTCACCCTTTCTTTTAATTTTGCCTATAAACAAAAAAAGAATTGTGTAATCATCAATAACATTGATTAATAACTACACAATTCCAAGAAAGAGTCGTCCTTTAAAATATAAACACTACACCTTATAGAATGTGTAGCTATTAACCTAATTTCAAAGAACACAATTATTTCTATTTAGACATTTCTTTATTATCTTTTTCTAATCTTTCAATTAGTGATTCATTCATATAAGAATTAACTAAATCCTTATTACAAATGACATCTTCTATATCAACTCTATCATCATTACCTGCAACAAAATGTTTACCATCAAAAGAATTATCTTTATCGCTAAAATTTCGTTCAAATATTAATGGTACTGTGTTTTCACAATTTGAGTGATATATTGCAAAGAACCCTTTTTGTTTTGACTTTAATTCTTTATCTAGATAAATATTATTATCAACAACAAAACCAATAACTTCATAATATTGATTAAATTCTTTACTATATGCTTGTCCTCTTACTAATGGACCAATTTCAGTTGGTCTTAATTCAAACTCCTTTGTATTTGAATTTTTAATAATATCCAAGCACCTTTTAATTTTTTCTTCCATAGATGAACTATCTAATTCTTTCATTGATTGATAATACCAAGTAGCATTCTCAATAATATCAGACTTTTCATCTAATACTTCTTTTATAAATATATTACTTTTGGACATATAGCCCTGTTCTTTATCACTCCATAAATCAAGTGTTGTAAAAAATATTTGGTCATCATAATCTAGTCCTAAAAAATAATATTTATTATCATCTACTCCTATAAATGCTTGACCTTTTTTTAACTCATCTTTCAAGTTCTTCACTCCCCTTTGTCCTGTCATCATTGAACATTGTTTGTAAACAACCATAACCACATATTTTATACTCTCCATCACAAATAGTAATATAATCATCTAAATGATATTTTTCTACTTCTTCATAAAGAGTTTTAATATCATCTTCACTAAAGTCATGTTCTGCTTTTAGTTCTTCCCAATCATCATAATCAATATGACACATATTGGATTCACTTCCACATACAAAATCATAAACATATTTTAATAATGGACTTAAATCACTTACCTTTGGCATTTTAAATTCAACACCATCATTTCTTTCAATAAGTCTATATAGTGAATTGGTTATTTCTTCTTCTGATGCAGTATTATAATCACACCCAATATCTGATGTATTGAAATAATTAATTACATTAGCTTTATCATAATTATCTAAATCTTCAACTAAATAATTAACATATAAATCATCTTGATCATTCCAATAATTTAATAATTTATATTTGTATTTCATAACTATCTTTCCATTTCAGTATCATTATCTTTATTAGAAGTTATATCATGAACTTGACCATCTGAAGTGTAGATTTTATTATTTTTTCTATCAGTGATTTCAAAACCTAAAATATCAATTGCTTTATCTTTATAAGTTTTTCCATCTCTTTCAATATCTTTTGTATAGGTATTAATTCTACCTTTTACAGAGATCCAATCTCCTTTTTGTATTTCATTACCATAAGTATTAACTAAATCTCCTTTTAATACTATAGGAACAAATTGTGTATTCCCATTATTATTTTGTGCTAAATCAAATCTTAATGATTTTTTACCATTTTGGTTTTCATAAATATCATTGATATTAGCAACATTCCCTTCTAATTCAAATGTGTTTTTTGAATTTCTTACTTCTCTTTCAACTTCGTTATTCATCTTTCTTTCTCCTCCTTATTTTTAAATTTATTAAATATATCTTTATATAATTTATAATTCATTCCATCAATACTTTCTAATTCACAATTATTATCTTCTAGTAATTGAAGAAATTTTATATTAAAAATAGTATCTCGTGATAAATGTCTTATATCTCTAATTATCACTTTTGAATACTTATTTTTTTCTATGTCTTCTATTAAACTATTTAATTCCTTTCTATCTACATCTAAACGACTTTTTACTTTATCAAGGTAGATAGTATAATCATAGTTTTTCATAAGACAATATTCTGATAATTGATTCATTATAAAATTAATACCCTCGCTACTATGTTTTTTAAAACTAGCATATACTGCAACTTTTTCCATAATATAATCCTTTCTAATAGTTTTCTTGTCCTATTAATGTTGCTACATAAACAACTTGTCTATTTGTTCCACTGATACAAGATATAAGTGTTATATCAGATGTATTAGTTTGTATTAGTTCAGTTGTTCCTGTTTTTTCTATTTCATACCTATTAGATACTTCATAGATATATTTGATACCTTTATAATAAAAATTAACCTTATCTTTCATATCTAATTTAGTTAAGTTTCTAAAATATGAAATATAACTATTACCAGAATGAGCTGCTAAAATAATATGACTATTAGTTTGCTCATCTGGTAAAGTTGTTTCTTTTAACATATAAATATTTCTATTCACATTATTGTTATAACTATTCTTATCAAATAGTCCTCTCTTTAAATTAATTTTAGGTATTTCTAATACTGCCATATAATTAACTACAACTTCCTCTTGAATAGGTTGTTCTTCTTGTTGTGGTTGTTCTTCTACAACTTCTTCTGATTCTTCTTCAAAAAATTCTTCAACCATTTCTTGATCTTGATTTGATTTTTTTATTTTATCGTAGTGATTATATATTAAGTATGTACTACCTAGAAAGAATAAAAAGATACCCATGTAAATTATTATTGAGTATCTTTTATTTTTTATTTGATTTTTTACCTTTTTTAATTTCATAAGCAACTACTCCTAATCCTACAACTGATATTCCAAACATAATAATTGGTAAATAATCACTTTTAAATGTATTAGGAACATCTACCTCAACAATTTTTTCATCTGTTAATGTACATTTAACTACTTCTCCATCTTCTTTTATTTCAAAGTACATTTTTTCATCATTTAATTTATAACCTTCTGGAGCATTAGATTCAACAAAGTAATAACGTCCAGTAGGAACATCCTCAAATACTAGTAAACCTTCGCTATTAGTCACACCTTCAAATACTTTTTCATCATTTTCTGTATAAATAGTAATTGTAGTATTTGGTAGTGGTTGACTAGTAGAAACATCAAGTTTTGTTATTTCTACTTTACCTTTTGGAATTTTATTTAATAATTCTAAGGAATATTTTATAGTATCAGTATATTGGTCTTTATATTTCAATTCAAATGAATACTTATTTTTATCTAAAACAAAACCTTCATTAGTGCTTATTTCTTTTATAAAATACTTTCCTAGATATAAATCTTTAAATGATAGTAATCCTGTATCTGATGTCTCTCCTTCAACAACTAATTCTCCTTTTTTATACATTATTTCATCATTAAAAATAATATCTTCTTCAGCATATAAACCAAATTTTACTCCTGCAAGTTCTTTAGTTTCATATGTAAACTTATCATCTTCTATTACAACAACTTCGCCTTTTTTCTCAATAGTTACTTCTCCTTTAACTCTATTATTGCCAAATCTTGTATCAAATAATATTCCATATTCAGAGTCAGTAATTAATTCGGCGTTTTCTCCTATTTCAAATTCGTGTGATTTGTCATTCCATAAATAACCATCAATAACTTGATCTACTTCCTCAAGTAAATATTTTGATGAATGTAATGGATATGGAGTTAAGAATTCTCCATTGCTATCAGTTTCAAATACACATATATCTTGTTTAAATGGATAAGTTATTGTTTGGCAAACATAATCATTTTTATTTATATCAAAAATTTTAAATTTGATACCTGCTCTTTTAATTACTTTACCAGTTTCAGAATCAATTTTTATAACTTTTAATTTTGCCATAATTTCAGCATTTGAAATTACCTTTTTAACAACATCTCCTGTTGTTTTTACTTCTATTTCAAAATCGTCTACTTTTTCATGGTCTTTTGTTGCAGTTAATTGTTTAACTTTATAAGTTCCATATGGTAATGTAAAATTAATTATTCCTTGTGAATCAGTTTCAATATCCATAACTAATTCATTTTTATTATTATATATACCAAATTTAACACCTACTTCTGGAGTCATTATTCCAGTTTTTTCACTTGCATATACTTTTGTAAATTCAAAAGTTCTTTTAATTACTTTTTCAAAAACTTCTACTTTTACTTCTAAATTATCTTTAGTTAGTTCAAAGTAATATTTTGTATCATCTAATAAATATCCTTCTGAAGCCTTTTCCTCTTGTAAGTAGAATTTACCTAAACTTGGTAAATAATCAGAAGTAACACTTCCATCTTTCCCAGTAGTTAATGTTGCAACTTTAGTGCCATCTTCCTTATAAACGCCATAAACTGCACCACTTAATGTAGCCTCTCCTTGTGGAGTGTTAGTTTTAGTTTCACTATCTTTCTTTTCTGGAGTAACTGTTCCACCAACAACTGTGATATTATAATTATTATATACTGGATCATAAGCACCTAATCTAAAAACATTTTGTGAATGATCTGAAAAATATACAATTGGTGGAATTTCATGTGATGTTGATTTTTTTACAAAAGATATTTCACCAGTTCCAACATCAGTTGCTGTAACTATTAATTTATTACCATTAATAGATGCAGTTACATTTTTTGTATTACTTATCTTAAATTTACTTAGTACATTATTATCATCATTTAATTCTATTGTACTTCCTATTGGTATTTCTAAATTTCCAGTAAATTTTGGAGTTTTATAGTGATTAGCAACTAAACTTTCTAGTTCAGCTATTTCATTTTCAAATAAAGAAATCCTATTTCCATTTAACGTATCAGTAAAATAAATATCTGATTCTGGATTTGTAGTTCTCCATATTAGCATTTGTGTAATTGTGTACCAATTTACATCACTATGATTATAACCATTCTCATTATACTCATATCCATAATAAGCAAGTAATGATATTCTATCCCATTGTTGTTGTGATAATCCTAACACTTGTGTATAATCACTTCTTATTACACTATAATAAGGCAAGTTATTATCAATATCAGCATATGGTTGAAGACAATAAACAAATTGATTATCCTCACTTCTTCTTATAAACCTAGAACGTTGATATTTTGAAGAACCATCAGGTCTTACCTTTTTAATATATACTTGCCCTGCATATTCACTGGGCCAAATTGCTTGACCAGTGTATTCTTCAGCATGAACTACTTGAGTAGTAATAAATGCCATTAAAAAAAGTACACCAGCAAAAGTGTACTTACATATTTTCTTTAACATATAATCTTCCTTTCATTTTATCTTACTACGAACATATCTCCTAACAAATCTCCAGAATAACTATTTATTGGATTACAAGAATAACTAGTACCAATTCCTTGAGATTTATTTTCTTCGCCTTTATCAATACATTTTTGATGAGCTTGTTCATAACTTCCATAATCTTTTATTTTAAAATCAACCCTAGCCCAAGACCACATTGGAGTATTGTAGTATTCATATTCACTTATTCCTAATTCTTCCCATTCTATCTTTTCTTTTTCTTCTTGAACTGGAGTTGTATCAATAGTTGTTTTTTGTTCAACTTTATTACTTTGATTATTATCTTGTTTAACATTATTATTGCTATTATTTTCATAATTTGATGATGAAGTAGATTTATTTTCTTCATTTTTTGGAGTGTTATCAATTGTAGTATGTTCTTCTACAACTATACTTTGTTCTCCCTCGTCCTCAATATTTTTATCATTTTCTTCATCTTTTCTTTCTTCCATAATTTTTTCAGTTTTCTTTTGTGTAATATCGTTCTTTTCAATATTAATTTTATTTTTTGAAAAATCTTTTTTCATATAAAAACAAAGACAAATAGTAAATACCATAATTAAAACAAGTAAAATAATCATAATTTTTTTATTTTTAATCTTTCTTCGCATAATTCATCAACTCCTACATTAATTCTTCTTAAATAGCCTCAAAATAGGCAAATAATAGAAATTACTCTTATATTATTAATCACTTAAAAAAGTAAATTTTGCAAGAGTTTTTTTATAAAAAAATAAAATTATGGAATTTTTAATTTGTTATGTAATAAATACATACTATCACTCCTTTCATTATTTAGTTTTTTGAAAATGAGATCCCTATAAACTCATGCAACAAAAAAAAGAGTCGAATGACTCTTTTAGTGGTTACTACTAAATATTTATTTATATACAATAAGGTTGAACACTATTCCAAATCTAACAATTGCACTATCTTTAATTATTGCAAAATTATCACGACTATATCCTAGTTTATCTCTTACAAAAGCGACTGATTTACCACATAATAAACAATCGTTAATATATGCAATTTCTCCTTTAGACATTATAGAGTATAGTTTACCTAATTGAAAATTAAATTCATTATATTCTTGCTCACTATCCAATTTAAAATCAATAATATTTCCAACTGGATCTGATTTTCTTTGAGTAAAACATTCAAGTCTAGGTCTATAATCTGGTGTTAATCTTATATGAACACCATTTATGTATGTATTTCTTGCTATTTTAAATTGTCGTAATTTTTCCATTACTTTTTCATATGTTGCGGGTATATCATATGCCATCAATTCTACACTTGTTAACGTTAAACTATCTGCATATTCTTCTTCATTAATTTGTTCTACTTTTAATTCCATAGTAACCACCTTCCCTTAAAAGAAAAGAGAGAAAACCATAAGAAATAAGTCCTTATTGTTTTCTCTCATAATTAATTAACATATTTTTTTTAGAGGCTTCAAAAAGATTTGCTTTTATCAAATTATTATCATTATATAATAAACTTAGCATAAACAAATTCACTTTCATATGACCACCTCTTTCCAAAAAAAAGGGGCGAAAAAAGTCAGTCATCTTAAAATAGAAATTGATACTGCTTTCTTCTACCCTAACATTTAAATAAAAATTCGTTATAAATAGCAAAGCTATCAATAACTCCAACAAATTAATTGATTCCTATTCTAATATTTTTGGGAAAATATGTCAATACCTTTTTTAATGAAATAAAAAAACAAAGATTTTTTTCTCTTTGCATAATTATTTCATTTTACTATATTTTACCACTTGACATGATGAAGTCAAGCCGATTTCATGTTGAATTCGTACTTTTTTGTGCAGAATTTGTACTTTTGTTAATTTTGACTACTTTTGCACTCAAATTCGAAGTCTTTTTTTATTTTATTAATTATTTCACTATTTGAAGAATTCATTATATACTTTTTAATTTCAACATATTTATCAAGTGCAGTTTGTTCATCTTCAGAAATTCCACCAAATATATTATTAATATAATAATTAGCATTTTCATTATCAAGATGTGCAATAACACCATATTCAAATAAAGTTGTATACTTTAATGGTTTTACATTATAATCATCGTCTAATTCAACAGAAAGTGAATGATTATATTTAAACAAATATAATTCATAATTTATAGATTCTTTTATTACAGACTCTTTTTTTATAATATGTTCGCTTAAATCAATATCATTGCGAGTTGTTTCTTCTTTTTTATTTACAACATCACTATTATCAAAATCTTTATTTACTAAATTAAAAAGTTCTACAAATTCTTTTTCAACCATAGATATATCCTCTTTTCATTTTAATACTACTCTTATGAACTTGGGTATATAGAATATTTTACCATACTAATTAATCATAATAAATATAACTAATTAAAATTATTAACAAAATTTAAAATTCTCTTTAATACTTTAGTTCGTGTTAATTTATTAATTACATAAACTATTATACCCATTTCAAAGGTAAATGATAATATTAATAAATTGTTTTTAAATCCTGGACTCATAACAGTTATTGTTAAATCTTCAGGAATATTACAAACTTTACAAACATAAGTAGCAAAACGGAAATCCATTTTAACTAAATAAAAAATCAACAATAAAATTGGACTTATAAGTGCTGTTATTATAACACTCTTCATTAGTATGTGTAAACAATGTTTTAAATTAAAATTATGCATATTGACCTCCTTTTAAAAATTATAACACATTTTAGGTATATTCCCGACATTTTTTAAATATTTATAGATTTTTTGAGAAAATTATATTAGTGAGGTGTACCATGATATATGAAAAAATGAAGGAAATTAGAACATACTATTTAATTACTCAAAAACAAATGGCAGATATTTTAAAAACAAGTCGATCCAACTATGCAGGTTGGGAAAATGGAATTGACCCAATATCTATTCAAAAATTAAATGAATTTTGTAACCACTTTAATATAAGTTTAGATTATATATGTGATATATCTGAAGCTACAAATTATAAGAATATGAAAAATGAAATTAATCTAACACAAATTGGTGAAAGAATGCGTGAAGTTAGAATTAATAATAATGATACTCAGAATGTCGTAGCAAACGCAATAAATGTAGATCAATCTAATTATTCAAAGTATGAACATGGAAAAATTATAATTCGTACTTATCCTTTAGTTGAATTTGCAAAACATTATAACGTATCAATGGATTGGCTCTGTGGAAAGATTGAAACAAATCCAAAGATAAAGTAAACAACAAATATTGACATTATTCGACAATTCTGATATCATTATATTGTCAGTTGATGTTACATCAATTGATTCAACCATAGCAGTATCTTGGTTGAGTAGTAGAATCGTCTGCTTGTACAGGGACGATTTTTTTTGTGTTTACCCCATAACACCAAATAGATTATTTTTTTAAAATTTAGTATTATATTTAATATTGTGAGATGTACCCATTAATTTATAACTATTTATTGGTATTGTGGGGCAAATGGACAAAAATACTTGTTTTTTTGAGATAATATAATTAGGTGGAATATATGATAAATGAAAGAATAACTCTAATTAGAGAAATGCTTAATCTGTCGCAACGTGAACTTGCTGAAGAATTACAAATTTCTAAATCAACTTATGCAAGATGGGAAACTGGCGAAAAAATAATTCCCTTACCACATTTAGTAGATTTATGTAATTTATCAGGTCGCTCGTTAGATTATGTTTTAGGTTTAAATAATGACAGATCAATAACGAATAATAAATTAAAGATTGATAACCAAGCGATTGGTAACAAACTAAAGAAAATACGTATTAAAAATAATGAATCCCAAGAAGAAATCGCTGATTTTCTACAATGCACACAATCAGTCATTTCTGAATACGAAAATGGAATTACACTAATACAAACTTCTTTCCTATTGCAATTGTGCAATAAGTATAATATTTCCGCTGATACTTTACTTTCATAAGGACTTATTAACTAAGTCTTTTTTTTATTAAACACCTTCTTTATATAATCTCCAAAATTATTATATCATAATTATTGGTATTGTGGGGCAAGAATATTAAATAAAATAGAATATTTCTTATTCTAAAATTTTTTCCAAGATTTACTATGCATAAATCCTCTAGTATCTCCATAAGCTAAATAACCATTATATCTTCTTCTTAAGAACTCCGTTCTCTCTTTTCTTTTTATCGTTTTTAGTTTTTTATTCATTCTTCTTTTAGCTTTAGAACTAATTAGCATATTTAATCTATTATTTTTCAAAATAAATTTATATCCTAAAAAACTAACACCATCATGTATTTCGGTTATTTGTGTTTTAGAATTTAATGATAATCTAACTTCTTCCATTTTCTTACCAATCTCTTCCAAACAATATTTTAAATACTCCTTATCTTCATGTATTAAAATTAGATCATCCATATACCTTATGTAACACTTTATTTTCAGTTTTTCTTTTATATAATGATCCAAGTCATTTAAATAAAAAATTGCAAATATTTGTGAGGACATATTTCCAATCGGTAATCCTTTATTAAAATCATATAGAGGTATTCTATCTAACTCTTCATATTTTAGCTTTTTTTCATTTTCCGATATTTTTAACTTACTAATATATTCTTTTCTTTTCAAAATCAAATCTTTTATAGTTTCTCCTAAATATGAATAATTTGTACTATTTATAATTTCTTCAGTTAAATTATATATATCTTCATCAACTATGATACCTTTCAATTTTTCTAATAATATTTCATGGTCTATTTGATAAAAAAATTTTGATACATCACATTTCAAAACATAAAATTTATCATGTTTTTGTTTCATTGAATTAATATATTTTTTCATGTAATAAATACCTGCTTTTGTTCCCTTATCAGTTCTAGTTGCCACATTAGCATCAATTAACATAGGTTCAATTAATGGAAACAAAACATAATGACTTAATAAATGATTAATTATTTTATCTCCCATATTTTCACTCATTATTATTCTACTTTTCGGTTCTAATATTATAAAAATGTTGTATTTACCATGTTTATATTTCCTACTCCTTAATACGCCAAGCACTTCAGTTATATAAGATGATTGAAACATTTCAAACTTAAATATTTTATCTTTATGCTTACAATTACTTTTAATTCTATTATAGATATCTAATAATTTATAAATATCTAATAAATTATCATACTTAAATAAGTTAATCCTCGACTTTTTCATTTTTGATTAATCCATAAGCCATTTTGCGAAGTTCAGTAATTCTATTTCCAATGACTTCAAACTGTCTTTTACTAATAACTTTTTTTGAATTACTAATTCTTGTATAAAAATCAAGCATAGATACTTTAACTAAAAAATCCTTTAAATATTTTTGTTTAATTCTTTCACTATTATTTATATTAAAAGAAAATAAGCACTCTATCATTTCATAATAAGTCTTTTCAATATTTTGCTTTAATAACATTTCACGCTTTGGATAATTAATAAGTCTTTTATTATAATATTCTATTGTTTGATAACATTTATTTAGTAAGAAAAAATTAGAGTTCATCCACAAACTTCCTTATCTTATCATAATTATCTGAATTATCATTTATCAAGTACTCTATTCTATCAAACAATAATTTTTTCATATTATCTTTATATTCTTGCTTTTTATATTCATTTAATATTGCATTGTAGGTGTTATCATCAAATACTTGTTTATCAATATCATCTTCACTATTATAGATTAGATAATTTACCCTTAAATCATTCAACTTACATTTGACTTTATCAATAGCATTTAATGGAAATCCCACCTTCCCTTTGATAATTCGATAGTTAAATAATTTTTTCATAATAAATGAATCATCATTAATCGTGGCATAGAAATTACCAGATTTAATTAATATAATACTTTGCAAATTTTCATTTTTTTGTATTTCATATTTTTCTTTCATAATCTCCTCCTTTACAAAAATATAGCAGGAGAATTTCTTCTCCTGCTCAATACAGCAATAGAAGTTAAAAAATATTTCTTTATTGTCTAACTTCGTCTAGTATTATATATTTAGAAATAAAATTATTTCATGGTCAATCTTGTTTCCAATCTATCAATCTATAGACCATAATACCTGCTAAAAGTATTATTACTTCCTCTGTTTACGAGCCTTAGCCCTATAAATCTCGGTTAGTTAGTACTATATTACTAATTTGTAGTAGGAATCTGGGCGGACACCGTTCGCATTCGCCGAATTATTATTATTCAGGTTGCCAGTGGAATTGACGTTCCAGACGTTCGCGTTCGCATTATTCGAATTGAAGTTATACGGCGACACACGGCACACTGCAATTTATATCAGATCAACCAAGATATATATCTTATATATCCCAAAATTAATTTTGCGTGTGGTAATGAAGAGTCATTACCACACGATTATCACGATCCATTAGGTAGTGTAATTATATATGGATCCGACTCCGTTCCAGTTCCACCAGAATACAGAACATCAGAGTTCAGATTGACAACTGGGCGGACACCGTACGCATACGCCGAACTATTAGCAGCCAGGTGGCCAGTGGAAGTGACGTCCCAGACGGACGCGAGCGCATGAGTCGAAGAGAAGTTAGACGGCGACATTGTCCAGTAATGAGCCCCAGTATAAAGGTAATATTTATAGTTCATAGAACCATTTTTACCACCTGCATAAGCTGCTTCATCTATTGTAATTAAACCAACTGGATAAGTAAGTTTATTATTACCATCTCCACTTGCAGTTACACTACTTACTCCTCCTGAAGTTTTTAAAGTAAATGCATCATTACTCTTATTTGGACATCGAAAACTTGGAACTCTATTTGTAGCAGTATTTCTACTATATGGGCCATATAAATAAGAACCACTATTAACTAATGGGAAATCAGTACTTGTTGAAGATCTATCATTGCAGAATATTTCATCAGATAAATAATCTTCTAAAGCATTTCCATTTCCATCATTAGCATTTAATATATTTGTTGCATACCATGTATCAACTTCTGATTTAATCTTACTATCTTTTACATTTGTATTTGCAGTTGTTGCATCTGCTGAAAATAACCCATGATATTTTACCTTTGCTTGAGTAGGTTGATTTTTTACTGTACCAACTATTTCAGATACAACTGGACAAGTTATATAAACACTTGTTGTTCCATCTCCATTGGATTTTGTAACAGGAGTTCCATAACTCCAACAAGTATATTTATAATCACTTGTATAAATGTATTGAGATGGATTTGATGCTGGATAAATACCTGCAGCAGAATCACTATAATTACCTGATGTAGTAGCAAGTGTATTCCAATTACTTTGAATGCAATCTATACCACTATCTCCATCATTTCCTTTGCTTCTACATTTTAATGTACATGCACCAGACTCATCAGAATCACTTCCTGTAAAACAATCTGTACTTGGATCAAAATTTTTGAAGAAATAATAGTTAGTTGTATTTGATATGTTTGTAAAAGTTGGAAAATAATTTAATCTATTAACTGTTGTATTATCAGGTGTTTTATTTGGATAAACACTAATTATTTTAGCAGGATTATACATATAACCAACATTAGTATTTCCATATCTACCATTTGAATAAGTTGTTGTAATAGTTTGACTTGAATCATATAAATCAGTAGTTGTTGCAGTAAATGACTGAGTATCTCCATATGCAGAAGTTTTAATTTGAGCATTACTTCCAGTATGACTAGAACCACTAGCAAGACCAGAGTAAATCATTCTTATTGAACCATCACCATTTATTCTAACAACTCTCCATAAATAATTACCGAATTTAACCCAGTTATTATTTACATCTCCACGATAAAAATATGTATATGTATTTGAGTCAACTGTATAATCGTCTTCTCCTTTATAAAGACCTGCATTAGAAGTAGATGTACTAGTAACCGTAAATGAATAAGTATAACCTTGTTTAAATCTATAATAGCCTGATATTAAATATGGTTCTTCAGTAAACAAGAATAAAGAAGTACAATTACCATTTGTAGTTGTATTTAAACAAGTATATTTATATATACCATTCTCCATGTCAGTAGCAGTAGTTATAAGGTCATTCATACTACCTGTTGTAGAACCTGTATATGTATAATAACCAGTTGTTGGATTAAATGTTATTTTAGTTATATCAGCATCATCAACATCAAATTCAGTAATTAATTTATTTTCAACAACATATGTAAATCTATTAGCATTAGTATAAGTCATAGCAGTTGTATTTGTTTTATTAGTAACATTAGTATATGTTGTTTTAGGAACATAAGCATTAACTGGCTCAATATTATTTAAATTAAGTGAACTTGTTCTTGTATCAATTGTATTTAATGCTAATGAAAGAGTTTGCTGACTATCATTTCTAATTAAACATTCCTTAAATGAAGTTATTCCATTAATTTGACAATAACCAACATCTGCAGTTGCAATAGTTCCAGTTTTAGTAACTGTCTTTGCATATCTTGAATATGTAGTTATAGCAGTAAGTGATAATAAACTTAACATTATAACGAGAATTAAAATTTTGTTTTTCTTTTTCATTTAAATCACCTCCTACTTTTGTACCTGAAAGCAATTCAAATCAACCTTAAAGTCGACATTTTCGCTAGTCATTGAATCAGTTTTTACTTCAACATTAATTACTTGGCTTTGTTGAGTTCCTGTTGTAAACGCATAATTTCTTGTAGTAAAAGTGCTTTCAAAATTATTTGAATTACCAGAGGCATCCAAATATCTATATACGGCAGAAGAACCTGTTTGATTTGACACTGTTAAATTATATTGTATAGGAACTTCAGTTATATCTCCACTTGTATTATAGTTTTTAATGGTTACTTTAAAATAAGCCCACCCATCATTTGATATATAAGTACCTGGATTATCTATTGTTGCATCACATATCATATCAGCTGAGGTAGTAGTTATATTAACACTACCATTCTTTGTATACCTAGAAAAAGTTTTATCTGGAATGTAACTTATAAATACAAATGCTACTAAAATAAAACTTAAAACAAATATTTTAATTTTTTTCATTAATTACCTGCACCTACTTTCTGTGATGCAGTAACATTAACAGGTACTGACAAATTATGATTCATATAGAGATTATCATTTGCATTACTTGCTGAATCAGTTAAATAATCCCATTTCCAATAAATATGTTGTGTGTGTGTTGTAGAACTTCCGATTGTATATGTTCCATTTATTGTTGAAAATGCCGTTGTGTATGATGAATCAGAATATAAACTCAAATTAGTTGGTAAATCAGTTGTACCAACACTTATTACATAATTAGTAGATACATCAACATCAGAAAAATCTAAAGTTAATACAATATCTCCATTTGTTCCAGGTGCCACAAGGTCATCAGAATAATTATTAGTTGTTATTGTATCTGCTAAATCAATTGATTGAGAAAGATTTGTACTTCCATTTAATTTTGGTTGAAATTTAGCAACATCAAGATTTTTTGATCCATTTTCCCCAGATACATATCTACTTATACTTTGTGGGACATCGAAAACAACTAAAGTAAAATTAACTAATAAAATAGCTAATATTACTATTTTAGCATTAAACTTTTTCATTTTCGTCACTTCCCATCTTTACTACTTTTTTAAATTAAAGAATCTCTATATCATCATCTATAATTTTTTCTATTTTTTCATCATTTTTAATTTCTTTTTTACTTTTCTTTTTATTATCATTCTTATTATCTTCTTTAAAAGCACTTTCTAAAATAATCAAAGCCAATAATATAGCGATAACAAGAACTTTATATTTTGTTAAAAAAGTTAGAATTTTTTCTTTAAACAGATATTTTCCAATTATTTTATCTTTACTAATTGGATTATCTAATGCCGTGTTTGCATCACCCTTTGTAGTTATTGAATCTTCTTCTATTTTATTTATTCTATGAGTAATATAATAACCATCTTCTAAATATGTAACTATATCTCCTACTTTATAATTATCAGTCTTTTCTACTACAATATAATCTCCAGGAACCAATTCATGTTCCATACTTCCAGTTGCTATTTGAAATATATAATATTTTCCAATTAATACTACTTTATCTTTTGCAATAAATTTATTATAAATTGAGAATAATAAATATAGACCTACTATTACAATTAATGCATAGGTTAAAATATCAACAATTATTTTAATTGGGGTTTTATTTAATTTTTTAATCATTTACCTGCACCGCACTTATATCAATTGATAAACCATATTTAGAACTTGGATTGCTTCCAATTGAACTATCATTTGAGCTTTCAAACCATTTCCACTCTAAATAATAAGTATCACTTGATTTAGAATTTAATCTAATTGCCTCTTGTTTAAGAGTAGAATAAGTAACCCAATCAGAAATAACATAGTCATTATTCTTTTTTAATTTGTACTTCATATTTATGTTATAGTCATTAGTTTCATCAAATTCTATATTATATTTAACATTGAATGATGTAGAATTTTTAATAACAAATTGATATGTTCCACTTGATTCGGGAGCTATCTTCCCTTTTACTACATTAGCAGAGTCTTCAAATAACTTTATGTCAGTATTCTCTTTCCATGTTTTATCAGTATCAAGTACCTCTATGGTAACTTCTTTTTGTTCATCATCATTGTTATCATCAACTTCTTTGCTTACTTCCTTTGTGTTATCTTTTTTTGTATTACTCTTTGAATTTGAATTATTATTGTCTGAAGTATTAGGATTATCTTCTTTCTTATCATCTTTTTTGTCATCCGTGCAATCGCAATTTGTATCACATTTTAATTCAAATACATTTATATTACCTTTATTGTTTGTTCCTTCATCTTTCTTACTACATCCTCTTAATAAAAGTAATATAATTACTATAATTAATATAACCACAATAAAAAGTAATATTTTATTGATAGGTCTATCCTCTTTTTTTTCCATAAAATCACTCCATAAATCAATATTACCTTCGTTAAAACCTACAAAAAGTATTCATAGGCTTTAAAGGAAGTAATATTACTTCCTAAAAATTATTAAGCACCGATATGTTGTTTAGCTGTAACTGTTACTGGAATAGATAAAGTTCCTGCAGCAGTTCCATAAGTAGTATCGTTAGCATTGTTATTCTCATCGTTTACCCATGTAGCAGTAATAACTAATTCTACTTCATTATCAGCTATAGCAGTTTTTCCTGCATTTAAAGCAACAGAACCAGCATATACACCAGATCCAGTTGAAGTTTCAGTTAATGCAACTCCATCAGCAGTAACACCAGTAATTGACATACCATCAGGAAGACCTGTTACAGTAGATAAGTCAACTTCATAATCAGTAGCAACTTCAGTACCAGTTAAATCTAATACTAATGTTGCAGTAGCATTTCTATCTGGTGCGATCTTGTTGTTAACAACATTATTATTTGCTCCTAAAGTTAGGTTTAAAGTAAAGTTGTCTGATACAGGACTTCCACCTTGTTTTAAAGCTACAGCCCAAGTTGCAACATCAACATCACCACTACCAGTTCTAGAGAATGTATATCTTGCATAAGTATAAACTCCTGCACCTACTACTAATAATAATGCTACTAATACTGCTAATACTCTTTTCTTCTTCATATTTTCACCTCCAATACTGCTAGGCATACATAGAAGGCATACCTCAATTTCTTGTGTAAAAACAAGGCAATTTATTTCGTAAAGTAATATACTTTACGAAAA
>Ga0129307_1000834_pt1 | contig 41135 bp, 32 predicted proteins | sample P1105metagenome_FD_94437 | JGI IMG/M metagenome (GOLD analysis project Ga0129307, IMG submission 94437) | Capybara group fecal microbial communities from Wisconsin, USA - P1105 metagenome | ecosystem: Host-associated > Mammals > Digestive system > Large intestine > Fecal | place: USA: Wisconsin...
CCTTCGGAGGGGTGAAAATCACTTCCTCTAAAGGTCTATTCTCTACATTATTTGTTTTTCTGAAAATTTATGTTGAGCAAAATTCTTTTGCCCCTTTGAGCAAATTCGATTTGCCCCAAAATACGATACTACTCCATCTCAATCGTCGCCGGCGGCTTACTGGTGCAATCGTACATTACACGATTAACACCTTTCACTTCGTTCACGATTCGGTTAGACACCTTCGTCAGCACCTCCCACGGAATCTGGGCACAGTCCGCAGTCATAAAGTCTGCCGTGTTCACTGCACGAAGGGCGATAGCGTAATCGTAGGTACGGAAGTCGCCCATAACGCCTACAGAACGCATGTTTGTAAGAGCTGCAAAATACTGTCCCAGTTCTTTATCGATGCCTGCCTTTGCAATCTCCTCGCGGTAGATGTAATCAGCATCCTGCACGATACGAACCTTCTCAGCGGTAACTTCACCGATGATACGAATTCCGAGTCCCGGGCCCGGGAACGGCTGACGGAATACCAGATGCTCCGGAATACCAAGTTCAAGTCCGGCTTTGCGCACCTCGTCTTTAAAAAGCATACGCAACGGTTCTACGATTTCCTTAAAGTCTACGCAATCCGGAAGTCCGCCTACGTTGTGGTGAGATTTGATTACCGCGGATTTGCCAAGTCCGGACTCGATCACGTCCGGATAAATGGTTCCCTGAACCAGGAAATCAACAGCGCCGATTTTCTTCGCTTCTTCCTCAAATACACGGATGAACTCTTCACCAATAATCTTACGCTTCTGCTCCGGCTCAGTAACGCCGGCTAACTTTTTATAAAAACGCTCTTGCGCATTTACACGAATAAAATTCAAGTCGTATGGGCCGTTAGGACCAAATACTGCCTCTACCTCATCGCCTTCGTTTTTACGCAAAAGACCGTGATCTACAAATACGCAGGTAAGCTGCTTGCCAATGGCTTTCGACATAAGAACGGCTGCCACGGAGGAATCTACACCACCGGACAGAGCACATAATGCCTTGCCGTTTCCAACTTTTGCACGAATCGCTTCAATGGTACGCTCCACAAAGGAATCCATCTTCCAGTCCCCTGCGCATCCACAAATATTGCGGACAAAATTGTAAAGCATGGTCTGTCCCTGTACGGAATGCATAACCTCCGGGTGGAACTGTACCGCGTAAATTTTCTCTTTTTCATTCTCCATGGCTGCCACCGGGCAAACCGGAGACTGACCGGTTACCGCAAACCCTTCCGGCGCACACTCAATATAATCTGTATGGCTCATCCATACAGTCGTTGCCGGAGAAACGCCTTCAAACAGGCGGGATGATGTTTTCACAGTAATCTCGGTTTTACCGTATTCGCTCACCGGAGCGGTTGCAACTTTGCCCTGCAACACGTGAGCAACCACCTGGGCTCCGTAACAAATTCCAAGAATCGGAATTCCCAGTTTAAAAACCTCCGCTGAAATGGTGGGAGAATCGGACGCATACACACTGTTGGGTCCACCGGTAAAAATGATTCCCTTGGGGTTCATCTCTTTAATCTTCTCTATGCCAATGGTGTAGGGATGCACTTCGGCATATACGTTACACTCACGCACACGACGGGCAATGAGCTGGTTGTACTGACCTCCAAAGTCTAACACAATAACTTTTTCCATGGAGCTCCTCCTATTTATAATCGTTTTTTCACCCTTCTATTATATATAACTCCTTGCGGTAAAACAAGGGAGGATTGCACCTTTTTCCCTATTGTGCTAATATAGAACGGATGTAATGCTTTTGTTGGTATATTTTACCAAAAGCACTTGCAAAAATACAATTTCGGAGGAATTTATGATTAACCCAGCCATGCTTTGGAAGTTAAAATCCATGCGCCAACGTTTCACCAACGATCACCCGAAATTTCCCGCTTTTCTGCAAGCCCTGCGGACACGGGGATTATCGGAAGGAACTGTTCTTGCAATGACCGTTACTTATCCGGACGGTTCCACCATGGAAACCAATCTCAAGTTGACAGCCGACGATATCGCCGCCTATCAGGAGATTCTTTCCATGAGTCAAAAAATGCAATAGGCTCTCGGATACAATATCCTGAGAGCCTCTTCTTTCGTATTGAAAATCCCAACATCAAAACGCCGTCGTTTGCCCCACAAAGTCAGAATCATCAAGGCGCTGTCTGGCGACGAGCCCTGCGAAGTACCCGTTCTTAGCTATCAATTCGTCGTAGCTACCATCTTCAATAATCTTTCCACCGTCCAACGCAATTATCCTGTCGCACTGACGAATTGTTGAAAGTCGGTGGGCTATGACGATACGTGTACAGTCCATTTCATTCAATGCATCCGAAACCCGCTTTTGGGTGACGTTATCCAAAGCGGATGTCGCTTCATCAAACATAAGTATCTTAGGTCTTGGAGCTATGGCTCTGGCAATCATGAGACGCTGTCTCTGACCTCCCGATATACCACCCTGACCTTCGGAAATTATTGTGTTCATCCCCATTGGCATATTCCTGATGTCATCGGCAAATCCCGCAATCTCAGCAGCCTTCCATGCATCATCAAGCTTAAGCCACGGCGCACAAATCACTATATTGGAATAAATATCTCCCATGAACAGCTTACCGTCCTGCATTACGGTTCCGATGCGCCTGCGCAGTGACTTGGGATCCAGCGTGTTCAAATCCTTGCCGTCGTAGTATACTGCCCCCTTCTGGGGCTTCTCGAAGCCTAAAAGGATACGCATAAGCGTTGACTTTCCGCAACCTGTCTTACCTACTATTGCCACATACTGGCCGGAACGGATTTTCAAACTCACGTTATCAATTACAGGAGGCATATCTTCCCTATAGCGAAAAACGATATTGTTAAGCTCTATACCTCCCGAAAGGGAAGTGACCATTGTCTTATGCTCGTCTATCTCCGGCACGGTCTTAAATATTGGCTTCACCATCTCAAGTACAGGTCTAATCTGCGCTATAGATGAGGCTATCCCTGCCAGAGAGAGAAATGCTCCGCTCACCATACCGTATGCAGCGTTAAAAGCATAATAATCCGCAACCGATATCCCACTCTTAACTGCCGCGAAGTATAGTACAGCCGTTCCGATAAGGGAAATCGCAAGACTGACAACGCCTGACACCCGCAAGAACATGGGGGGATTATATAAAAGCGACGCACTTTCGGCATATACCCGTCCCCATCTTGCAAAAGCTCTCTGTTCCGCGCCCGCAAGTCTGACTTTTTGTACGCCACCAATTAGTCCGTGGCAGATTCCGCTTTCCTTAGAGGACAGCAACATCTGCCTTTTCGATACTCCCGCCTGTACAAACACAGTAATCATGGAAACCAACATCATGAGAAAAGTCATCAGCAACGCCGGCGCCACCAGAGCCGGAGCATAGCGGAATATCTGCGCTATATAGGCAAATGAAAATACGCTTGTCAACCCCACGGACAACACCATGTTTACCATCATGTCCGCCAGTGAATTGATATAGCCTATCCGGTTCGCCAGTTCACCCGCGCTGTACTCCTTAAAAAATGCCGCCGGCAGCGAAAGAATCCTCATCATCGAGGCTGCCTCCACATTGATATTCAGCTTGGTGCCTATTCGAGCGGTGGCAAAATTGTGTGCTATCCCAAAAACAAGGACTGATATGGAAGTGCAGACCATGAATATGCCCATGCTGACTAATTTCTGTGTGCTTCCCGAAGCAAGAACCGTTGAAAAAAGCTTTCTGTTCAGTTCAGGCATAACCATTCCCACAAAAGTACTCAACGCCATAATCAAAACAAGTATACCTATGTCTGACGGATCAATCTGCTTCATAATGTAGCCAAATAAGTCCTTTATCCCCATTTCCTTTAAGGGAAATGGCTTGTAAAATGCAATGGCTTCTGTTTCTATAAGCTTGGCAGATTCTTTATTGATTCGTACATAGCTACCCTTCTTCCTGTCGTAATAGCGATAGCCACACGGACCGTTTGGAACAAGCGCCACCACACTGCCGTCGTCCTTTCTCGTGCCTAACATGGCTCCTACAGCGTCCTTGTACCACCCCTGCTCAAGTCTGACATTTCGCCGCATAATCCCGTATGGCCGCAAAAGATACTCCAATATCTCATTCATATCCTGTAGCTTATCCGGTACTTCTTTGGGGTTCACGTGGTAGTATCTCAGTATCTCGCCAATGGCATCCGTAGTGACCTGTCTATCGTCATTTAAGGCATCACTTAAACGCCGCCCCATCACTGCGCCGGCTATGGCTTGAAAGGAGTCCTCGAATGCCTCCCTATCAGATTTTCGTCTCTGTTTTATTTGATCGTCAAACCAACCCAAAACTTACTCCTTTTTACTCGCTTGTTACCAATTCTGTATACAGTCCGTCAAGTTTCATTAACTCGTCATGTGTTCCGCGCTCCACGACCTGTCCCTTATCCATGACAATAATCTCATCGCAATCTCTGATGGTTGACAGCCTGTGTGCAATAACCACGCAGGATATTCCCCGATCCCTTATGGCATTTACCACCTCGTATTCAGTGCCGGCATCAAGTGCGCTCGTGGCCTCGTCCATGATTATTAGGGCAGGATCCTGAGCAAGGACTCTCGCAATCTCAAGTCTCTGACGCTGTCCGCCTGACAAGTCCCTGCCTCCCTCGGTAAGCTTATACTGATATCCGCCCTCCCGCTGCATGATGTCCTCATGTAGTCTGGCATCGCGGGCGGCAAGTATCATCTCAAAATCCTCTATGGAGCTGTCCCACATCTTAATGTTATTGGCTATAGTATCCTCAAATAGAATAATGTCCTGGTCCACCACAGCTACGGAGCCTGTAAATACACTTCTGTCTATCTCTCCAATGGGCTTTCCATCAAATAATATTTCTCCGCTCCAGGGCTGATACAAGCCTGATATCAACTTTGACAGAGTCGACTTGCCACAACCCGAAAAACCTACGAATGCCACTCGCTGACCTTGCGCAAGCTCAAGATTAAAATCTTCTATGATAGGCGGTGCCAGTTTGGAATATCCAAAAGTCACATGTCGCATGGAAAGATTACCACTAAGCTTACTGTACTCCTCGGTACTATCGGTTCCATTACCAACATCAAACACCGGGTCGTTGGGATATTTCATAACATCTTCGACCCTCTCCATATCCGTCTTCATCTCTTGAATGGTCTGCCCGGCTGCTATCAGCTGATTCGCAGGACCTGAAAATGAACTGAGAAATCCTTGAAAGGCCATTATCATGCCGACTGTGAACTCTCCCTCCATGACAAGCCATACGCCCAGTATCAGTATGACAACATCAAGTACGGCACTGGCAGCCGTCGGTACCATGCCCAGATATTGATTTAATTTCGCGTATCTGATATTCTGCGTATTCACGGAAGCCTGATACCCGGACCACTTCTCAAAATAACCGTTCTCCGCACCGCTTGCCTTTATGGTTTCTATCATATCAAGTGCTCCCATGGTCGCACCGGAGAGCTTGCCTCTGTCGCGCATGGCAACACGGGTAATATTAACTCTTTTCCTACTGATATAACCCGACATGAGCAGATTAATCAAAACTGACGTTATCCCCACCAATGTTAGAAGAAGTGAATACCTCACCATAACAATCAGATAAAAGAACATCATGGCAGTATTCAGCACAAGCGGAGCAATCGTATTAACCAGATTGCTTGCGATTATGCCATTACTCGTTTTCCTCATCTGGATATCACCCGCCATACGCTGTGAGAAAAACTCCATGGGGAGCCGTAGTATCTTCCACATATATCCGGCATTACCCACAGCCGCAAGCTTTCCATTTATACGCAGGGCATATACAGCCTGTATCCATGATGACACAAGCTGTATGAATATTAATATGGACAATCCTATGAAAAAAGGAGTAACCCATGACGGATTGTTGCCGGGCAAAAGATAATCCATAAATACCCGTGAAAAACCCGAACTGATTATCCCTGTCACAGAACCAATAATCGTGGTGAGAACAACAAATGCCACAGCAGTGCCCGCACCACGCAGGCGCTCTTTTGCAAAACGCAGTACAGAGCCCGGTCTGCCACCGGGTATAAAATCCTCCGTCGGCTCCAGCTTAATGACTATACCCGTGAAAGCCTCGTCAAAGCGCTCCATGGAAACCGCATAACTACCCCTTGCCGGATCATTTATATAGACCTTATCTCCCTTAAATCCGTCACAGACCACGAAGTGGTTAAATTCCCAATGAATGATACATGGGAACACTCCCTCCGCCTTAAGCTCATCCGGCTCATAGCGGTATCCCTTTGCCTCCAGTCCATAATTTCTGGCTGCCTGCAGGATATTTTTTGCATTGGAGCCGTCGCGACTTACTCCGCAGTCGGCGCGCACCTGTTCAAGTGGTATCCATTTGTTGTAGTATGCAAGCACCATGCACAGGCAGGCAGCCCCGCACTCCAGTGCCTCCAACTGCATAACCACCGGTACTTTTGCCACGCCCCTTGTGGGTGTTTTTATCTTCTTCACTGTCATATTCCTCAGTTCGTTACAAATGAAATCGGGTTAACCGTCTGTGTAGTACCATCTGATTCCGTTGCGTCTACAGTCCCGAATATGCCCCAAACAAGCATTCCGGCAAGCAGTATTACAAGTCCCAGCATCACAAGCCATACAGATGGCGTCGTCACACGTATGTAGTCGTTTAACTGTTCCGGAGATGATACCCTGTCCAAACTCTTTTTTCTAAATAGATTACTCACAACTTTTACGCCCTCTTTCATTTATGAAAGTTTCTGCGGATTATATTCCGACCAGTTAAATACTCCCAGGCAATATTGACAGCGCCACTGCACAGGTACTTCTTCGCCCTCAAACGGACCCGCATAATCCGTCCTGCCACATTTTGCATTCGGGCAATGTGTCTTATAAACATGAGTTGTTTTTCCGGACCCCTGGCTTCCACCAGTTACCTTTTCCAATTCGCTATCATTTAATTCTTTACCGTTTTCGTTCATGGTGTTTCCTCCTCCTATTACATTATTCTGATAGTGTACTACTAATGTAAATATTATATATCATCGGTAATAACATTGGCAATAAATTCAGCGCCCAAAAATGCAATAGGCTCTCGGATACATCATCCTGAGAGCCTATATTTTTACTGCTTTTTTACCCGTTCCGGATGTAGATGGGCATATTTTTCACGGGTGGCAAGACCTCCCCGGATATGCCGCTCGGATTTATTCACGTTCAACACCCTGCGGGCTTCCTCTGCCAGATTCGGATTAATCTGCATCAAACGGTCTGTCACATCCTTGTGCACCGTACTTTTACTAATTCCAAACTGCTTTGCGGTCTGCCGCACCGTCGCCTTATTTTCAACAATATAAAGAGCAATCTTCATCGCTCGTTCTTCAATATACTCCTTCACGCCTTACTCCAGCATTTCGCCTTTGTAAAGGGTATGCTGGAGTGGGCGCGATTATACACATTAAGTTACAAGTAGCGCACTACCACCTGCACCAAATTATTATTTCTTCTTTCTTTCCAATACAACCTTTGCATTCGGTGCACCGGCGAACTTAAGCTGCTTTTCTACCTTCTTCTGCACAGCTTTGCTGTGAACGATGATGGTAAGCTTGCCGCCTGTCTTAAGGGAATCCTTTTCGAATTTAGGTGCGCTGTTAAGCTCAAGGGTCTGTACACTTGAACCTTTAAGGGCATTTCTTTCAAAGACTTCCACATTTTTGCTGACTATGAGGGTCTTTACCTTTGACTCGCCACTAAGTGCCTTTGCTGTGATAGCCTTTACTTCATGGGCTTTTCCATTGGCATCTACCACTGCATCCGGAATGGTTGCGGTAGACTTGGTGGAATCAATATTTTTGACTACCACATCACCCTTCTTATCCGTCTTAAGATCAACTGTTGCAGTCTTTCCGCTTGCTGTAGTTTCTGTTACAGATGCCTTGGTCAGGTCTCCATCTGCATTTGTGACAACCTTTGACTCCTCGGTAGCTCCGCTACCCTTAACAGTCTCGGTAGTAAGGGTTACCCTTCCGGTCTTTTCGTTGGTTGTCTTGGTCTCGGTTACGGTCTGCGTAACCTCACCCTTGGCATTCTTTTGCACGGTTTCAAACTTGTAGTCACCGCTAGGCTGTGTGACCTTGGTCTGCTCTGTGGAAGATCCGTTCGTCTTTGTGGTATCCTTCGTTTCGGTTACAACACCTGCCTCATCCGTAGACTTGGTCTCAACAACCTCCTTGGTCTTACCGCTTGCTGTGGTGGTAACAGTCTTCGTCTCAAAATCTCCGTTGGACTTAACTTCCGTTGCTGTCTCAGACTTGGAGCCGTTAGCATTCTCTATTGTCTCCTGCATCTTAACTGTTCCATCCTTTTCAGTAACTGTTGTCTTCTCAGTAACAGTTCCGTTTGCAGCAGTAACTTTTTCCTTCTCAGTAATGGAACCATCTGTATTTGCAACCTTGGTGGTCTCTGTGGTAGAGCCATCCTTTGCTGTTACAATAGATGTCTCTGCTTCACCGGCTGCAACTTTGCCCTCAGAAGGATCCTTGGATACATCAACTTGTGCTGCAGGTCTGACTGTATCCGCAGGCTTATCCGTTTCTGCAGGCTTGTCAGTGCTACCACCGCCTGCGCCACCACCGGATCCACCGGCTCCGCCGCCTGTAGAACCGCCACCGCCTGTGGAGCTTCCACCTCCGGTAGACGCTTTTACAACGGTAACAGCGCAGATTGCCTTGGCATTTTCATTTTCTACACTTTTAACTGTAATAATCGCTGTTCCCTCGGCCACTGCTGTAACGTGTCCTTCCGGATCAACAATAGCAACACTTTCATTATCACTTTCCCATGTAACCTTCTTATGACTATCCTTTACAGCTGCCGGCTGGAAGGATACCGTAAGAGTCTCTTTTTTGCCAACCGCAAGCTTGGTTGCATCCTTATTAAGAGAAATTCCTTCTACCTCAAGATCCGTAAAGATCGCCTCAAGAGTTACATCGGAAGCCGGCATGGTAATGGTCAATTCCGGTTTTGAACCCTCTTCCGCGTCAAAAGCGATTCCTGAAGCGTACCACTTAACAAATTTTTCTCCGGCAGGAGCTGTTGCTTTTACAGAAACCGTTGCACCGGTCTCATAGCTTCCGCTACCGGTTCCGCCTGTTACAGCAAGTGCATACTCGCCTTCTTTTTTCACAACAACCGTTGTTACCGGTCCTACGTTATGATTCTCGTCTGCTTTCTTTCGGATATAGTATACACCTTTACCAAGACTCAGTCCCTCTTCACAAGCAGTCCAGGTCTTGTTATCGGTGCTGTACTCCATGGAAGCATCCACACCGGAGATGGCTACTGCATCACCGGATGTAATAGTAACTGAGCTATCCAAAACAGGTGCTTCCTGATCTGCCTTCCAAATAGTTACCGGAATTACCTTTGGGGCAATATTGTTATAGTTTGCACCGCCGTCGACTTTGTACCAAACCTTATGGGTTCTGGCACCGGTTGCTGTTGGTGCTGATTCGCTCCATGCAGCATCTTCAGTCGGTGCACTTGTGGCTACGCTACTTGTAACTGCATACTTCATGGTGCAGCCGGTGGGTACTGTTCCAGCAGTAACAAGAGACTGTTCACTTCCTGTGTAGACAAGGTCTGTCTTTGCCGTAGGCAATAACATATTGGGGTTAGTACCCGTAGTTGTAAGCGTAGCTTTTAAAATCGTCGCCTTTACAGGCGTATTCACAACCGAACTGGAAATAAAGTAATTGCTTGCGTCTTCTCCCTCAAGGCTGAATCCGGAGAAGCTAACTTCCTTATTCTCACCTGCATCAGCGTCTGCAAAAGAAGCTGTTCCGCCAACGAGTCTAACATCGTCGGTCACATACTTCCAGCTAAGTGCAGGAGTTCCCGTGATCGTTGCATCTGCGGTTCCGTCGTAAGTTTTATCAGCTACGGAAATTCCGGTGATACAGATACCGCATACGCCAATATCCGCGGAAATACCGGTGGTCTTCTCCAATACCAGGGTATAATTTGTCTCATCGCTGAGTTTAGCGCCGGTGAGTATTATGGGCTTATTTTTCCCTGCGTTTTTATCTTCAAACTTTGCCGTGATATCGCTGACCGTCAGGCCATCAACAACAGTATCGTCGCTTACTTTCTTTAAGACCGGCCTACTGTTCGATGAATAATACGCCTTATCTGTACCGTCGTATTGCTTTCCCGAGAAATAAATAGTACCGCTGATATATACCTGAATACCGGTGATGCTTGCCTTGGTCGTCTTCTGGCAATTATCAGCATCGATGGTATAGTTATCATTTGCACCACCTTCTTCCAATGTCCATCCGGAAAGGGTAACTGTCTTGTTAGTTCCCTTATCTGCATCCGCAAACGCACCGCCTACAGTAAAGGAAACAGTGTCGCTTCCTACAAGACCGGATATAGTAGCAGCTGTTGTATCTGTAGTTGCAGCTGTTGTGCCATCATATTCCTTATCAGAAGCCGTTACGCCTGTGATAGTAATCTTCTTTTTGCTGATGGTGGCTGTAGTCTCACTCTGATTTCCATCAGATGCCAGGGAATAGTTCTTTGCTTCCTTGCCATCGAGCATGAGCTTGAGTTTGTTTTTGTCTATGGTAACTTCCTTGTCTTCGCCCACATTTGCATCATTAAAGGTTCCCGCTCCGTCCTCTGCGACAACCTTCAAATCGTCGTCAGGTATAACATTATCCGATTCAAGTTCTGCATTCTCTGTATGAAGTGTAGCTGCTGTCGAACCGTCATAGGTTTTATCTTCTGCAGTAATACTTTTGACCCAAACCTCTTGTTTTGCGATTGTTACTGCACCATTTGTACCACCAATCTTCTCAGGCTGTGTGTCAAAGTGCGAACTGTCACCTTTTACATAATACCAAACATAATATGTCCCGGCATCTTTGCGCTTTGGTTCATCGGAACTCCATCCTTCTGTCGGAGCGCTTCCACTACTACTCGTAGTAACAGCGTACATGGCTGTTCCTCCCTCCCCTACTGTACAAGGATGCTCCACAAGGTCCTGCTCGGTTCCATCGTATGTAAGACCATTGTTCAGTGCCGGTTTTTCTACATCCACCGGTGCCGCTTTGAACACTACAGTGCCACTTTCTGACAATGCCGGGCTGTATGTAGTGCTGTCGCTCTTAAAGTAACTGGCCTCTGTTGCCGTAAGCGGTTCTGTACGATTGGTTTTATCCGGCTGTGCAACGATCCCAGCCTCGGCAGGATTAACATAGATCTCAGCACCGCTCGTCAGTGCACCGGAAACACCGATAACCCCACTGTTGTTTCCAAACACAACATTATTTGTATCGCTTCCCTTCTTGTTTCCGCTGATCACGGGAGAGCCGCTGACGGTGAATATGCCGCCATCGGAAACATACACACCACCACCGACACCTTCTGCCGAGCAACCAGTGATCGTGCCGCCGGTCATATTGAATACTCCACCCTCATATGCAACATACACACCGCCGCCAAAGCCACTACTACAGCAGCCGGTGATCGTGCCACCTTCCATATTAAACGTAGCTCCCTTGTAGATACACACACCTCCGCCATTTATGTCGTATCCGCCTTTAATGGTACCTTTTTTATCAGTACTACTATCTTGAAGCGTCAGAGTGCCCTTAACCATAATAACATTACCATCATAGTTAGCCGGTACTGCACTCACTCCACGGTCGATGGTATGACCATTGAGGTCAAGGGTAACGGTCCCTCAATAACCAGCGAAGTATCGATGTCAACATCCGCAATGAGAGTAACAGTGGCACCATTCTGCGCAGCCGCAATCGCTGCCGGGAGGGTTTCGTAGATCATACTGCCGACCTTTGCGGCGGCACCATACCACTTGACCTTTGACTCGTCTATCCCCGCATTACTCAGATCAAGTCCTGCAAATGCATTTACGGTAGTAAGGCTCCCACAATCTTGAAAAGCATTTTCACCTACACTTGTTACGCCTTTCGGTATGCTTATGGATGTAAGTGCCCCGCAACAATAAAACGCTTTCTCACCTATGCTGGTCACGCTATTTCTCATAGTTACAGAATTAAGACTGTTGCAATAAAAGAATGCATATTTACCGATATGCGTCACACCGTCTCCGATAGTAACATCAGTAATAAGGTACCTACTAAGCTTCCAAGGAATTCCATCTTCATTAGCAAAATCCTCCATCTCACCCGTTTCATCACCTTCTGCCTTGGAAATAGTGAGGGTAAGAGTCTTCTCACCCCCTGCGCTTTTCCCACCGTTCTCTGTCAACGCCCATGTGACACCTTCGCCACATGCACCACTGGTCGGATTCGCAGCCTTCACCTTAATCGCCAGCTGCGGCACCCAGGCCGTAGTCAGTACCAGTGCCAGTGCCAGGATCACTGACAGTATGCCTTTTCCTACTTGTTTCTTTTTCATCTTCTCCAATTCCTCCTTTTTAAAGTTTCTCTCCCCCGAGAATGCATTCTTTTCCCGTCAGTTTATTTTATTCAAATCAAGAACCATTTTAGCATCTATCCTTCATATTTCAACCCATCTGGGACGAACGGCAGAATTTTGGGACGAACGGCAAGTTTTCAGACAATTTTAGTCCAAAAATGCAGGTGGAATTCTACCACCTGCACCCGGTTTTCATTATATTCTGCTGAAATTAACTATCCAAGCTATCCTCATTGAGCAGAAAATATTTCATTCCCATAATTACGAATCCTTCCTCGTTTCTCCAAGGCTTTTTCGTTCCGTTTACGATTACAATCTTCTTAAAAGAATCCGGAATATTTCTAAATGAATTAAACTCCTGCGTCTGCTTTTCTTCGGAGGTCATATCGTACGCCACTTGAATATAATATCTCTGGCTCCCTCGGTTGACCACAAAATCAACTTCAAATTGCTTACGACTGGTTTTTCCCTCCCCATTTTTTGCATATACTTCTACAATACCAACATCCACATTGTACCCTCTGATAAGCAGCTCATTATATACAATATTTTCCATAATATGGATTGGCTCTTGCTGACGGAAATTCAATCTGGCGTTCCGCAGTCCCACATCTGAAAAATAATATTTCAGATTCGCACCCACGTATTTTCTGCCTTTTGACGCTCTGTCTGAAACTGAGCCACCTGCGGCAGCCCTCCATACGTCATATATTCCTCCCAGGCATCCTCATACTCTCCCTCGAAAGCTGAGTAAAATTCCGCGAAGGACAGGGGATAAATTCGTATTTCATCTCCCCTTCCCCGAAATTCCGTTACAATATCGCTGGATAGAAATTTGGAGTTACTTCCGGTTACGTATACATCAAGATTTTCAATGCGAAGCAAGCTATTCAACACTTCTTCAAAACGTGGCATAAACTGCACTTCATCCAAAAGCAGATAGTACTTTTTCTCATCCGTTATGGATTCTTTAATATACTGATAGCACTTTTCCGGTTCCCTTAATTCCGCATTTTCAATACCGTCCAGGGCAATCTCTATAATATGTTTACTATCTACACCACTCTCTAGTAAAAATTTCTTAAACAATACAAATAGCAGGAATGATTTTCCACACTATCGCTCCCTATTTTTGTGTAAATACACATTTTTTAGTAATGAAATTGTTCCATCATATGTCCATCCGTTCAAGAGTCATTACCATTTTTTGTGTATTTACACAATTTTTAGTACTACCAGGCACGCACCAACTGCTGCTGCCACTTATGGTCGGCGATAAGCTCGTCTCTATCCGTTCCACTTATATAACATGCTGGGGCGCCCTCCGGTTTCATAATTCATCCGTCCTAAAATCGTGCCTTTCTCCAGCAGATAATTCATATACCGTCGCACCGTCACCCGGGACAGGCCAACCCGATCCGCCACCTCTTCACCGGTAAGCTCCGCGCCCCCCTGCCCCTTAAGGTAATCGCAAATACTTTCCAGCGTTTTTTCCTGGATTCCCTTGGGGAGCTCCTCAGAGGAAACCACCGTTTGACTGCTAATCAAGGCATCAATGTGTTGCTGGCTAAAAGCAGACAAATCGTGGAAAGCGTCCTGCCTCCGCAAAAAGGTTAAAAGCGCCTGTTCAAACCGATCTCCCGCAAAGGGTTTCACCAGATAATCCACAATTCCAAGCTCCAACGCTTTTTCAATACTATCCCCATCGTTGGCCGCCGTCACCATAATCACGGAAGTCTTTAAATCCTCTTCCCGGATTTTGTGCAAAAGCGTCAGCCCGTCAATCTTCGGCATATACAAATCCAAAATGGTTAAATGCACCGTATTTTTCCTCAGAAAATCAAGAGCCGCGCCACCGTCCCGGCACACCTGGCACACATGGAAATGGGGATTCTGATTCACATATTGCTTATTAATCATCGCCACCATGGGATCATCTTCCACAATCATTACTTCGTACATGGCGCGCTCCTTTCATCCTGTAATGTTATCATAATGGAGGTTCCTTCATTCTCCTCCGATTCAATCTCTAACGTACCCTTATATTTTTCCACCATCTGGGAAATCAGATACATACCGGTTCCCCGATTCTCTCCCTTGGTGGAAAATCCCTTTTCCAAAATCTTTGGTCGAGCCTCTTCCGGAATTCCGATTCCCGTATCATCCACCTGAATAAACAGGGTGCCCGGTTTGGTAAAAATACCTACCGTCAGCTCTTTTGGCTGTTCTTCCTTCTCATTTAACGCATCCAGGGAATTCTCAATAAGATTTCCGATTAAGGTCACCAAATCCGAGCTTGGTAGGTTAATGTCCTTGCGCAACAGCTCGCTTCCCGTCTCCAGGGAAAACTGGATATTTAACTCCGCCGCTCTGGCGTATTTTCCGATTAAAAGTGCCGCCACGGAAGGGTCTTCGATTTTCTTCACGATTTGATGAATCAGGGTCTGCTGAATGGACGTAATGGAGGTAATATACTCGCTGGCCTTTTCTGTCTTTCCCATTTGAATCAGCCCTAAAATCACGTGGAGCTTATTCATAAAATCGTGATTATTGGCCCGCATACTGTCCACCAGATAGCGGACTCCCGTTAAATCCTCCATGAGCTTCGTATATTCCGTCCGGTCTCGCAAAATCAACATGGCGCCCACTACTTTTTCTTTTTCCATAACCGGCATCAAGTCCGCCAGAATTTCCACCTGGCGTTTCGTCACCAGATTTTCGTTGAGAAAACGCTTTCCTTCCGTCAGCGTTGCCTCCATGGGAAGGTTCTTCAAAACAGTTTCATCGCCCTCCATCATCCGGGCTGCCGCCGCATTACAGTACAATACCTGCCCGGATGGGTCTACCGCCACAATACCTTCTTCCAGCGATTCCAAAATATTATCTCGAACAGAGAACATGGCAGAAAAGGTATCCGGTTCATAACCCTTTAATTTTTTCTTGATAGATGCCGTAAGCCTTCTTGATAAAAGCACTGCCAGCAGTAAAACCGCCGCCGCACTCAGCAAATGAATGATTACCGTTCGTAAAATGATGGAATTCAGCTTTTGATTTAACATGACCGCCAAAACAAAACCTACATACCGGCCCTTTTCATCATACACTGCCGCATAGGCTCTTCGCTGGGAGCCGGAGGGACCTTCGTCACTGGTTACGTACAGATTTCCTGCATGGGTAAAATCCGGCATGGTTCCGTCGTAAACCGTTCCCACCAGCTTCTTATTGGTATGATACCGTCGATTATTTTCACTATCTATTACAGAAATGACGTCGATGTTTCCCAGAGAACTTTTCAGAGAATCCAAATAGGAAAAAAGTGCCTTCTTTTCTTCTTTTCCCTCCAGACACTCCGACACCATACGATTCTTGGCAACTGCCTGGGCTACGTTTTGCAAATTCAAATCCAGCTGTCTTCCTTCGCTTTGCACATTTACCCAGATACTTACCACTGCGATTACCGTTGCCACCAGCGCTGTCAGCCAGATCATGGTAATCATTATCTCCCGTTGCAGCTTTTTCATAACGCACCTCTTTCTTCTATACTAATTACACCACATTTATAATCTTTTGAAAATAGTTTTGTAAGTAAAAAAAATAAAACCAAAAACCTTTTATGTACAATATGTTCGTAAGGTTTTCTTTTTTTCCGAGCGGGTGTAAACTCCCTTCAGAAACAAAACAAACCAAAATCAAAAAGAAAGAAGGATTATAAAATGACTACATTCGCAAGTATCATGGAAATGATGATGGTTATGTGCTTTGGAATTTCCTGGCCCTTAAACATTGTAAAAGCTTGGAGAGCACGTACCGCAAAGGGAACCAGCTTACTGTTTTATTTCTTCATTTGGATTGGCTATGTATTTGCTCTTGCCGGAAAATTCGCTTTGATTTATGCAAATGCACCGAAGCCATGGTACGAGACCGTACACTGGTATGTCATGTTCTTCTATATTGTAAATATTGTTATGGTCAGCGCCGGTATCGGAATTTACTTCCGCAACCGCATGCTGGACAAAACTGCCGCCAAAGCAATCGACGGCAAAAAAGCATTCGCTTAATGTAAGGAGGTTTCTTATGAACATTTACGAACGCGAGCAGAAAAACTATCAAAATTTAAATACCGTAGCCAAACCTCACGGCGTAGTCCTGGTTGGCTCCACTTTTGCAAAAGAAATCCCGGTCTGTGAACTCCGACAGACCTTCCAGCTGGATTGTGACCTTTACAATCGCAGCTATACCGATCTGTCCATATACGACGCACAAACCCTGATCTTAGAGTGTATGGACAGTCTTTCTCCTCATAAACTATTGCTGAACCTGGGTGAGACCGATCTGGAGCGCGGTTTTCACACCATCAAGGAGATCGTGGGTGAATACGAAACCCTGATCAAATCGTTAAAGGCCCACGATCCTCATTGCCAGATTGTTATTGTTTCTGTTTGTGACAACGATTCTACCTTAAAACCGGCTGAATTAAACCGCCAGTTGGAGCTGATGGCAGAACGTACTCACTGTCAGTTTGCAGATATCAGCGGAGCAAGAAAGAGCATTGCACCTTTTGTAAAGGCTTTTGAAATCATGCGCTTTTTCATGACCGATGGTCTTACCTTAAATGATATCCTGTTTACTCCAAGCGGAGTTGTTTGTTAAGAGGTCGCTTTTATCATGCAAACATCAGAAAGTTTTCGATTAAGTGCTCTGCTTTCCTTTTCCGGTGGATTGCAGGATGCCTATACTTACAATGTGCGGGCAAAAGTTTTTGCTAACGCCCAAACCGGAAATCTGGTTTTAATGAGTCAGAACTTTTTGGAAGGAAATCTTATGCAGGGGCTTCATTATGTATGTCCCCTGTTTTCCTTTGCCCTTGGAGTTTTTGTGGCAGAGCGAATTGAAAGTCGCTTCAAATCCACCAGAAATCTTCATTGGCGACAGATTATCCTGCTGGTAGAAATTTTTACACTGATATTGGTAGGCTTTCTTCCATCGACTATGAATTTGCCTGCAAATATGCTGGTTTCTTTTTCCTGTGCCCTGCAGTTACAAACCTTTCGTAAGGTTCGGGGCTATGGATATGCCAGTACCATGTGCATCGGCAACCTTCGCAGCGGAACCGAAAGCCTTTCCTGCTACTTACGCAGCAAGGATAAAAACAGTCTTAAAAAGGCCCTGCACTTTTACGGGATTATTTTTGTTTTCTCCCTGGGTGCGGGAGTTGGTGGCGTCCTTTCCGGATTCCTTGGTATTCATACCATTTGTCTCTCCGGCGCCATCCTGTTTTGTGTCATGCTGATGATGCAAAAGGAAAATACCACTATCACCTTTTCGCCTTTTTCTCATATACTATCCTATAGTGTTCAGGAAAGAAGGCGTGATTATGACACCACTTCCTATCGCGGTGATTGGAGATGATCACCGTCTCTTCCATCTGGCCGGTGCGCTGACTACCCTTGGCTATCAATCCGACTATTTTTCGGAAAACGCCCTAGTCAAGCGTACCGACTTTGGAGAGTATTCCGTTCTTGTGCTCTCCCTTTTTCCCTCTGAAAAATTATTAAAGAAAATACTGAAAAAGAATTCCGAACAGGCGCTTTTATGTGCCGGACTGCCTTCCAAAGAAGCCATTCTTCTGGCCAATGAATATGGGTACTCCGTCTACGATTATATGAAGGATCCCACCGTGGCTATCCAAAATGCGGTAGCTACTGCGGAAGGAGCCATTGCAAAAGCCCTCACCTTAAGTCCCATTACCCTGCAAAACGCCAAAGTTCTGGTTATCGGTTTTGGACGTTGCGGCGAGATTTTAAGTTTGAAATGTCGCCAGTTGGGGGCATCCGTCACCCTTTGCGAGACCGCCCCGTTGGCAAAAGCTCACGCCCTGGCTCACGGCTTTCCGGTATTGGACACTCCTTCATGCCTGTCGGATTTTGATATTCTTTTTAACACCGCTCCCTATCTGACGCTTACGGAAAGCATCCTTTCAGAAGCCGGAGAAGATCTTCTGATACTGGATATTGCCAGCGCTCCGGGAGGCACGGATTTTGCCTACTGCGAAAAAAATCGAATCTCTGCCTACCTCTGCCCTTCCCTGCCGGCTATCTATGCCCCCAAAACTTCCGGGCAGATTCTTGCTCACGCCATTCACCATCGCATCACAACATTGCAATTATCAAGGAGGTTTTCATGAGTACATCCAAACCCATCGGCTTCGGCATTACCGGCTCGTTTTGCACCTTTCACAAAATTCTTCCGGTAATGAAGGCTCTTGTGGAAGAGGGCCACGACCTGATCCCGATTCTTTCCCCTGCCGCATCCAATTTCGACACCCGTTTTACCGGGGCATCGGATTTTGCCCTGCAGGTGCGCGCCATCACCGGTCACGATATCCTTACCACCATTACGGAAGCGGAGCCCATCGGTCCCAAAGGACTTCTGGATGCCATGATCATTGCTCCGTGCACCGGCAACACCCTTGCCAAGCTTGCTTCCGGCATCACAGACACTGCGGTGCTCATGGCAGCCAAGGCACAGCTTCGTAACGGCGGTCCGGTGCTTCTTTTTGTGTCCACCAACGACGGACTGGGACTGAATTTCAAAAACATCGGCACCCTGATGAGCACCAAAAATATCTACTTCGTCCCCTTTACCCAGGACGATCCTACCGGCAAGCCCAACTCTCTGGTTTCCGATCCGGCACTGATCTCTGCCGCCCTCAAAGAGAGCCTATCCGGTCACCAACTCCAACCGGTATTGGGTTAAATCGCGGAACGTCCATTTATCCTACCTCGCACTATTGAGGTAGAAGAAAAAACGAGGCTTTCCAATGTGAGACTTTACAAAACGTCGGTACTTAGATGCCGTACTATGGCATCTTATGTACCGTTACGTTTTGTACGGAGCGCAAGCGTTCTCACATGGAAAGCATCGGTTTATACTTCCAGCGCAATATTAAATTCCTTCATCCACTCATTCACCATGTAAAGATACGCTACCATCTGCGTTCCCTTCATCAGCTGTCCAAACCAGGGGGTTTTCGTTCCTTTTTCCGTTAAAAGTTCCGGTATTACCTTTTCATCCACAAGCTCCAATACCGGACACTTAGCTTTCTTTTCTTCTTCCCAAAGCTTCAACAAAATCGAAGCATATTCCGGATGATAGTTCTTTGGATAAGGTGACTTTGGACGATTACGGATTTCCTCCGGTAAAACTCCCGCCGCCATCCGTCGAAGCACATATTTCCGAATCCCCTGCTTTTTCTTCATTTCCCAGGGAATGTTATAAGCAAACTCCACCAGTTCTTTATCTGCAAAGGGTACAATCGGGGTAATTCCCGTATGCTGTACTGCAACTGCCGTGCGGCGAATCAGAGTTTGCATGAAATAATAGATGGTAAGATACGTGTTCTTCCGTAAGGTTCTATCCTCCGGGCTTTCTTCTTCCGGATATACCACATGACCGCAGACACTTTCATAAGCCTCATGCACGTAATCCGTAAGCCTTAGCTTCTCCTCCACAGATTCACGCAAAATTCCGGTACGCGGAGCCAAGTCATATGTCCAGGGAAATCCCCGGTAATTCACAAATTCAGGCACATGAAACCAGGGATATCCACCAAAAATCTCATCCGCACACTCCCCTGTCATTAAATACCGGCTTTCTTTTCCCACTTCCCCGCACACATAATCCAATGTGGTTTGAATATCAGCCATACAGGGCATTCCGTGCCACAGCATGGCCCGTTTTAATCCCGCTGCCTGAGTTTTCACATCACAAAGAAGGGTTTTGTGGGGGCAACCTAAAAGATGCACCATCCGGTCTACAAAGGGGCGGTCCAACTCCGGCTGAAAGGAATTGGGTACAAAATACTGCTGGCTTCCCACAAAATCCAGGGAAAAGGTTTTCATGCTTCTTCCCGTATTCTTATATAGCGCCGCCAGATAACTGGAATCCAATCCTCCAGATAAAAGCACCGCCACCTCTTCTTCCGGCAGTCGCTTTTTCATGGCTTCCTGTAGTAAAAAACGTCCTTTTTCAATGGTCTCCTCTTCCGACAAATCCTGTTTCTTTGTTTCCAAGCGCCAATATGGGACTTCCTTTATACTTCCTTTATGGAATTTCAGATAATGCCCCGGTAAAAGTTCTTTCACTTGCTTTATTGGCGTTTTCCCCGGAGTTCTGGCGGGGCCCAAACCAAAGAGTTCACAAAGTCCTTCCCGGTCCATGGTAGGCTTTAGCTCCGGATACCGTAATAGTTTTGCTAAATCTGTGGAGTACACCAATTTTCCGCCCACTATGGCATAATACATCGTTTGCACTCCCAACGGATCCCGGAACAGATAGGTACTTTCCTCCTTGCGGTCGGTAATTGCCACAACAAATTCCCCATCCAACTTTTTCGCCATTTCAATACCCCAGGTCTGATAGGCGCAAAACAGCAGCCCTTCAAGCTCTGCCTCATTGGTTGGACAGGGCTTTGACAGGGCTGCTGCCAATTCCTTTTTATTATATATCTCTCCTGTAAACTGTAACTGCTTCGTATCCATAAAATGCCTTTTTCTTTCATTCTATGCATATCACACTTACTAATATTACATTTTACTCTAAACTCTGCAAATACTCATTGGCTTCCATCGCCGCAATAGCGCCGTCTGCCGCTGCAGTTACCACCTGGCGCAGCTTCTTCTTTCGAACATCCCCTACTGCGTAGACCCCGGGAAGGTTGGTATTCATATTCTCGTCGGTGACAATGTAGCCGTTCTCCAGAGTAAGCTGATCCTTGAAAAGGTCCGTTCTCGGGGAAAAACCGATAAATCCGAAAACACCAAACATGCCGTCTTTCTCGTCGGCATGAATCTCTGTTAATTCGCCGGTCTTGACATTTTTCACCACCATGGCATTCAGGGTTCCTTCACCCTTTAATTCCTCTACCACCGTATCCCACAAAAACTCAATCTTTGGATTGGCAAAAGCACGCTCCTGCACAATCTTGGATGCTCTTAAAGCATCCCGTCTGTGGATAATGGTGACCTTCCTTGCATATCTGGTTAAAAACATGGCCTCTTCCACTGCAGAATCGCCACCGCCAACCACATACACCTCTAAATCCTGGAAAAAAGCACCGTCACAGGTAGCACAATAAGAAACACCGCTTCCTATGAATTCCGCTTCCCCTTTGCATCCGATTGGTTTAGGAAAAGCACCGGTGGCCAAAATTACGGTTTTTGCGTGGTAGATGCCCCTTTTACCTCGAAGTGCCTTCACTCCACCATTAAGCTCCACGTTGTCAATGGCATCCGACACCCGCTCCACTCCAAAGCTTACTGCCTGTTCTGCCATACGTTCGGCCAAAGAAATACCGGTCTCCCCTATAAGGGACTGACCGGGATAATTCTCGATATCCGCCGTCAGGGCAATCTGTCCGCCATCCTGCCCCTGCTCGATTATAAGGGTGGACAGCTGGTTCCGTCCGGCGTAAATTCCCGCCGTCAAACCTGCCGGTCCTGCCCCTAAAATAATTACATCATATATTTTACTCATTCTGGTATAACCTCTTGATAGCAAAATCATTCTTGCCACGGTTCTTACATCCGTATAAGCCTGCATCTGCCAATGTAAAATAGTCATCCGGCACAGACATACGTTTTGGAACGCCTACTGCATAACCCTGGGTAACCGTGATGTACTCCTCTACCGTGGATTTCGCATTCTCTATGCGTAATGTTGCGAATCGTTCTTTAATCTTCTGCGCCAACTCTTTGCAGGTCTCCTCTTCCACATTCGGCATAAGAATTACAAATTCATCTCCACCGTAGCGGAAGACCTCGCCCTTTTTGGCAATGGCCTGCTGCAATGCTCCGGCAACCTTTCGAAGAACCAAATCGCCTTCCTTATGACCATAGGTATCGTTATACTGTTTAAAACAGTCCACGTCGATAATTGCCATTCCCAAGCTCTTCTGCTGACGAATACAATCTGACATCATATTCTTGGTTTCCCGAATCAGCGCAAAACGATTTCGAAGACCGGTTAAGGCATCGGTTTCTGCCTTTCTAGCAATTTCCTGCATGTCCTTTTCTGCACGATGCAACTGAATCTTCACGTTAATAGCCTGTACCATTTCCTGATTTTCCTAAATTCTACGCTCCCGATACAAAACCGCGTGCTGTACGCAGGCCTTCTGATAATTCTCCCAGTCGCCCACAGCCTCATAATAGTCCATGCAATGCTCCTGCAACTGCAGACGCATCTGGACGCTGTCGCTTTCTTCCGCAACCTCGGCGTAATCCTTAATCATCTGTCGCAAAGAATCCATGTCACGAAGTTTGGTCAAAATCCCTGCCAGAAGCTTTACAAAGCGGGAATAATCAATAAGATTTTCCTTTCCCTTCTTTGCTTCCTCTATCAGTTCGCCAATCATACCTTTTACCACTTCATCCTTGCCCTGGTCCATATACAGGGTTGCCTTAAAAAGCGTAATAGGGAAGGCATACGGAGTCACTTTATAGGTCTCAATAATCTTCTCGGTACGATCCATATATTTCTCCGCCCGGTCAAAGGCTTTAAAATAGCGATAACAATCGCCCAAATTCAAATAGGTTACCAGGAAATTAATGGCGCTATCTTCTCCCAGCGTCAAGGAGGTTTCCAAATCCTCCTCCGCTAAAAGGAAATAATCCAACGCTTTCTCATAACTTTCCAGTTCCTGATATCGGGATCCGATGTTGTTGTAAAAATAATGGGTAATGCCATGTACATTGTACTTGGCTGCATAATCCAATCCCTGCAGATAACAGTCTAATGCCATTACTTCATTTCCAATGGTGGCGTAAATTACGCCCAGACTGTTCATGGCACGAGCATAAATGTAATGATCGCCCAATTTCTCTGCATCCTTTAAAATGGCACGAAGCATAGGAATTGCCTCGTCACTGTTATTCACAACATAGCCATAAGCCACTTTGTAGCGCTTACGAAGTTCTTCGTTTGGTGTTCCCATACATCGTCCCCCTTTCTTAGATTATTTCCCCGGATAGCAAATTACAGATGCAACATCATAACCTTTCAGTCTTTCTCTGCCATTCAATCCTGCAAGTTCCATCAGGAATACAAGTTTCACAACCTCGCCGCCAAGTTCTTTGATCAGTTCACAGGTTGCTTCAATAGTTCCGCCGGTAGCAATCAAATCATCAATTACTACTACCTTCTGACCCGGTTTAATGGAGTCTTTATGCATCTCAATAGTTGCTGATCCATATTCCAAATCATATTCTTTTGAAATGGTTTCGCAAGGAAGTTTTCCTTTCTTACGACAAAGAATAAATGGTTTGTGCATTTCGTAAGCGATTGGTGCTCCGAAAATAAATCCTCTGGACTCTGCACCTACAATCACGTCAAAATCAACACCCTCTAATAATTTCATCATTTCATCTACTGCAAGATGAAGTCCGTCTGCATCCTGTAAAACACTGGTTACATCACGGAAGATGATTCCTTTCTCCGGAAAATCCGGGATACTTCTAACGTACTCTTCAATTTTCTTCATAATTTTCTCTCCTAGCTATAAATCTATCTTCTCGGCAATTGCCGGTTTCTTACAATACTCTACGAATGCACACCAGATCTCCTCTGGTAAAAGCATCGTGGGTTACACAAATTCCGTAAGCAGCGCCACGGGCATGTACAATGGAACCTCCGCCTATATAAATGGCAACGTGTCCGCTGTAACAGCAGATATCACCCGGCTGGGCATTGCTCTGGCTGACAGCTCGTCCCACACTTCTCTGTAAATAAGAAGTTCTCGGAATGCTGATTCCAAAATGAGCAAACACATAGGTTGTAAAACCACTACAGTCCGCTCCGGTATGAGGGTCATTTCCACCCCATACATAACGGTTTCCCACAAAGGACTTGGCATAGGAAACTACCGCCGACGGTGATACACTGGTATGATATCCCGGATCGGAAGATCCGCCGCCACCATTTTCGGAAGAACCGCCGCCGCTACTGCTGCCGCCTCCGCCGGTATTACCGCCATTATTGTTATTCTGTTCCTGCTCTCTACGAGCTGCTTCTTCCCGCTCCCGCTGAGCTCTGGCTTCCGCCTCTTTCTGCTTTCTTTCTTCTTCCTTAATGATATTATTCTGAGCAATAATCGTCTTCTTATAACTGTCTGCCATACTCTTGGCATTGGCAAGCTTGGTATCAAAATCGGAAATTTCGCCCTTTAATCTGGTCATAACAGCCTTCAAGGAAGCTTCTTCACTCTGCAGAGAAGTCCGCATATCCTTCAGCTCCGCAAGTTCACCTTCCACCTTGGTTTCCAGCTCCTGGCAAACCTGCTTCGCCTTCCGATAGTTCTTCAGAAGTTTCCGGTCATAGCTGTAAACCTCTTCGTAATACTCTACCTGATTTAAAAGATCCGCCATATTCTTGGAACCGAGAATCGCTTCCAGATATCCCGTATCTCCCTGCTCGTACATATAGCGAATACGAAGCTTCATGGATTCATACTGCTTCTTCTCCTGTTTCTTCGCTTCTTTCAAATCCGCTTTGGCAACCTTTAATTCTTCTTTCTTGGACAGGATGTCTGATTTAATCAGGTCAACGGAAACCATCAGTTCCACCATTTCCTGCTCATATCCGTCCATCTGTCCTCTTAATTCCTGCTGCTTCTGCTCTATAGAATTCATCTGGTTTTCCAGATTCTTAAGATCCGCTTCTGCCTGTTTCTTCTTATTCTTCGCCTGCTGACTGTTACTGGTCGCAGACGCCACACCACCCATGGCGCTAACCATACATGCTACGATGACAAATAGTGCTAAAACTCTTTTTCTCATATTATGCCTCCTAACACACATACTTGTTAGTATTTTACCATTTTTTGCGCTTTTTTTCAAGGGTTGCGGGGCATTATTTCCCGCAGGGCACCGGAATACCCTGCGAAAAATTCGTGTCCTTTTACAGATTCCGACAAACCAACAAGGAACTTCCCGGTTTCACTTCCTCTTCCGTCAATTCGTTGATTCTTAAGATGGCCTCCACCGTAGTACGATTTGCCTTTGCCAACTCCCACAAAGAATCCTTTTCTGTCAGTATATAGCCCACCATTCCGGGGCCGCTTTCTGTTTCGTACTCTTCTTCAGAAAGTTCCGTCAAAAACCGGCAAGTGGTCTGCTCCGGCACAAGGGCGCTTACATTTATGCCTGCATGCACCCGGGCTTTGGTGCCATCCAGAATGCTTACGCTGTATTCCGCAATCTCTCCCCGAATTTGGGGCAAAAGCGCTTCTTTTTTATCTGACGTCACCCCTTCCATGGACAACTGCTGATGGAAGGGTATGGATAATTCCGCCATTACAGGCTGCACTCCCGTATTCATTCCCCGGTATAAAAGGCTGCAAACCGCCATGCCTTCTACCACAATACCGCCTTCCACCACTTCCGGTTTTTCCATTTGTACCGACGCCCCAACAGGATAAATCTCCAGAATCCGGTCATCTGCCGCAGGCGAAAAGCTTTCCTGCACCCCGATGCGGGATAACTGCCGATGCACCTTTTTTACCAGTTGTGCCTCCTCTTCCTTTGGCAAAAGCAGTTTTTGTTTGCTGTAAGCATCCTGAAGGTATGTCAGTTCTCCCGGTACATACACATCATAGGCTATTTCCATCTCCGCACTCAGGTGCAGATCCCGAATCTGCCCATCCTCATTTGGAGCTTCTTTTCCCTCTGTCATCACCACTTCAAAGCCGATAATGTGAACCGCCTCTTTTTCTTCCGAAGCATATTCGCACTCTTCTTCCACCGGCACTGACAGCTTCAAATACTCTGCCTTGCCATCCTCTTCCTGGGGCTCATAAATCACAAAAGCCGCCAATTCTCCCCGCATCCGCAGCCGACCATCCCCGGGAATCAGTTCCACGTCCCGAAGTTCCACATTTTCAAACAAAATCCTCTCTATATCCGGTCGTTCTGCCGGCAAGCTGACACATTCCTTAATGCTGACAGCCGTGGTGTCGTGCTGCAAAAAGCGACTGTAGGAAAGCTTACAAAACTGTTTTTCCACCGTTTCCGCCAAATCCTCAATATACTCCTGCTTCTGATTCAACATTTCCTCTGCCCGAATCTGAAGCACCGAAAACAAGGACAACTTTCTGCTGTTCATCCGTTTTACACTTCCAACCGTCACCTTTGCGCATACTTCCATTTCACTGCCCGGTGTCTGTTTCATAGCCAGTCGTTGGTTTACGGGAATACTTCCCCGAATGGTTTGCAGTCGCCCGCTGCCACCGGTTTGAGCATACAAAATCTGGTAAAGAAGGCTTCCTTTCAGAGTTACATTTCCCTCCCCTACCTGAACCTGTTCCTTGCAAAAACGCAATTTTTGACCTATCACATGATCCAAATCCGGCATCTGCCGATCCAGATTAATCTCTTCTTCCATGGGAACCTGCAGTTCCATGGAATTTACGCTTCGCCGTCCGTTTACGGCCCCTGCTTTTATCTCCATAAAAAAATCTCCCTTCGGAATAGATGTTTCAATCTATTCCGCGGGAGAGATTTTTATACCCTTCTTATACTATGCAGATTCTTTACATAATTTCATGCGTACGCTCTTGGTCACAATATCCGAATAGTTGAAAGACAGAAGTTTCTCATCTTCCGGGTCATGACCTTTGACCAATACCGTAAAAACACAGGGATATGCGTTCTGTAAAACGCCTTCACTAACGTTTAACCTGTGTCTGCCTTCTTCTTGCATGATCTGCACTTTGCTTCCAAGCTGTAACTTCACTGAAGCACGAATCTTGTCTAACACCTGCTGTTCCGCTGCCATCTCAACTACCTCATTCTTTCCCTTTGTGACAATCGCCACGCCGATATTCATTTGTTACAAGGGCTCCGACCTATTCGGTTCCCACAAGTATAGTATATCAGCATTTTGTGTTTTTGTCAAATCACAAAGAAAAAAAACACAATATATTGTTTTGCAACGAAACACCATCTACTACTGCAGCACTTCCACAATCCGGGTTCTGCAGTAATCCGCCAGATGTTTTTTCTCTTCTGCCTCCAGGCTATTAGGGTCTATAGGATCCAAAATAGTTACCTTCGCGTGAGCACTTCGAACAAACGGGAAGTGGTTTTCTAAAACGTCTCTGGTTCCCTGAATGGCAATAGGCACAATCTTACATCCTGTTTTGGAAGCCATTTTTACCGCACCGGCTTTAAATTCCAGCAACTCGCCGGTCTTGGACCGGGTACCTTCCGGGAAAATGAAAACCGAAATTCCCTGCTTAATCAACTCTATACTGTCTAAAATCATCTGCAGACCGTCTCTTGGATTTTCCCGGTCTAAAAACAGACAGTGCAATCTCTTCATCCATACCCGCAAAAACGGCACCTTCAACACACTTTTCTTGGATACAAATCCCGTGGTATAGGGCAAAAGCGAATACACCAGCACCACATCAAACATACTCTGGTGGTTGGCTACAAATAAAACCGCTTCTCCCTTCGGAATCCGGTCAAGACCTTCCACTTCATAACGCAAGCCGGAAATGTGCATAACCTGTCGGAACGCCCACTGTACAATGCGTAGGCTGTGGATATCGGCCCGCTCCGGATTACTCTTTCGCAAAAAATATTCAATCGCCATCAGGGGCGATGATAAAATTAAAAACAATGCTACAAACAGCACTGCAAAAATCGCTCTAATCATACTTCTACCTCCACAGCGGATTATATCACAAAGGCAATAGCCAGGCAAGTACACCGCATATTTCAGACCTCCTTCGCATAGCTTTTACAAACAGAATCTGCGAGGTATCCTTTGCATACATCTCTTTTTATACGAATTTGTGCCATCCTGATAGCCTGTGTCCTTCTCTTGCCCATAGTTACCGGCTGCAGCGTCAATGACGGAAATGCCGCCAAAATTAAGGATTTGGATTTTACCGTCATTGATCCGGAGGATGCTCCGGAAAAGCTACGGGAAGCCATGGAAGAAAAAGAGGATAAAGGTTTTAAGCTTACCTATCTTTCCGGAGACTCCCTCTACATCGCCCGGGGTTTTGGCAAGAAACCTACCACCGGCTACCAGGTCTCCGTAGAAGAGCTTTACCTCACCAAAAACGGAGTGGTCTTTAATGCCTGCCTTTACGGTCCGCGAAAAAAGGATGTTATCAGCCAGGTTCCAACCCATCCCCGGATTGTGGTGAAGCTTAGACGCATGGAGGGCATTGTTATTTTTCACTGACAGAAAAAACAGCCTCCGCCGGGCTTTTCACCGGCGGAAGCTGTCTTCCTTTGCGTTAAAAATTCAATATTTTCTTTAATTCTTCGCGGATCGGCTCTTTTAAGGTATATACCCGCTGCTCGCTTGGATCGTATACCGTCTCGTCCGGAAGGATATAAAATATTTCTGCTGCCTGCTCCTTCCAGTTTAACATAATCTGATAGGATTCCGGATATTCCGTTTCCTCGATTTCGTCTCTGGTGGCAGAGCTTTCAATTGTTGCAGCCTTCAGCAAGGCGATGACTTTTTCTCCCTGCTCTTTGGTCAGGTTTTCTTCGTGTCCTGCCTTAAATGCCACAACTGCATCCGTCTTTTTCGGAAGTGGGAGCTTCGTCGGCTCCTTTTTCCCCATCAATACGTACACCAGTCCCAATGCCAGCATGACGGCGAATATGACAAGTGCTCCTCTTCTTTTTGCCGGATCTTTTCCCATGGGTCTCCTCCTGTTTCTACCTTACTTCACAGGTTATTTCTGTACGATATTTACAATTCTTCCCGGAACGTAAATTTCTTTTACGATGGTACCGGTGAGTTTGCCTTCCAATGCTTCTTTCGCTTTTGCAAGGGCATCGTCTTTTGCGATATCACGGGCAATGGCAATTGTAGTCTTGGTCTTTCCATTAATCTGAACTGCGATTTCTACAGTATCTTCAATGGTCTTTGCCTCATCAAATGTCGGCCATACAGACTGATAAATATGTCCTTCGTAGCCAAAGGTTTCCCATAATTCTTCTGTCATGTGCGGTGCTACCGGGTTTAATAACTGTAACAGAGTCTTGAATTCTGCCTTGGTCACGCTGCCTTTTTTGTAAAAATCGTTTACTAAAGACATCATTGCGGCAATAGCGGTATTAAACTTCATAGCTTCGAAGTCACCGCTTACCTTCTTAATGGTCTGATGCATTTTTACTTCCATATCAGCGGTATAAGCATCGCCATCTACTACCATATCTCCTAATTTCCATACACGGTCAAGGAAACGACGGCATCCACGAACGCCCTCCTGGCTCCAGGATGCACCCAACTCGAAGGCTCCGATAAACATCTCGTAAGCACGTAAGGTATCTGCACCAAACTCGTCTACAATGTCATCCGGGTTTACTACGTTACCGCGGGATTTGGACATTTTTTCTCCGTTCTCGCCTAAAATCATACCGTGGGAGGTACGTTTCTTATAAGGCTCTCTGGTTGGTACTACGCCCTCATCAAATAAGAATTTGTGCCAGAATCTGGAGTACAGTAAGTGAAGGGTGGTATGCTCCATTCCTCCGTTGTACCAGTCAACCGGCAACCAGTATTTTAACTGCTCCGGATCTGCCAATGCCTTGTCGTTGTGTGGATCGATATAGCGTAAATAATACCAGGAAGAACCTGCCCACTGCGGCATGGTATCGGTTTCTCTTTTTGCCGGGCCACCACAGCACGGACATGTGGTATTTACCCACTCTGTCATTTTTGCCAACGGGGATTCACCGTTATCTGTTGGCTCATAGCTGTCAACATCCGGTAATGTTAATGGCAGTTCGCTTTCGTCAATGGGCACATATCCGCATTTCTCACACTGAACAATTGGAATCGGTTCGCCCCAGTAACGCTGTCTGGAGAATACCCAGTCACGCAACTTGAAGTTGGTCTTCTTGTGTCCAATACCTTTGTCTGCCAAAAACTCGATAATCTTTGCTTTTGCATCTGCTACTTCCAATCCGTTTAAGAAATCGGAATTTACCAGCTTGCCGGTGGCAACGTCGGTAAAGGCTTCTTCTTCCACATTTCCGCCTTCTACAACTTCGATAATCGGTAAGCCGAATTTCTTTGCGAACTCCCAGTCACGGGTATCGTGTGCCGGAACTGCCATAATGGCACCGGTTCCGTAGCTCATAAGTACATAATCGGATACCCAAATAGGAATTTCTTTATTGTTCACCGGGTTCACTGCTTTTAAGCCTTTGATTTCCACACCGGTCTTATCTTTTGCCAACTCTGTACGCTCAAAATCGGATTTCTTTGCAGCCTGCTCACGATAATCCATAAGCTCGTCAAAGTTGCTGATTTCGCTTTTATACTTCTCAATCATCGGATGCTCCGGAGATACTACCATGTAGGTTGCTCCGAACAAGGTATCCGGTCTAGTGGTGTATACGGTCAGACGATCTTCTTTTCCGGAAAGTACAAAATCCACTTCCGCACCATAGGAACGGCCAATCCAGTTTTTCTGGGAAATTTTGATGCGATCAAAATAATCCACTTCATCCAACTCGTCAATCAGGCGATCTGCATATTCGGTAATCTTTAACATCCACTGGCTCTTAACCTTACGAACAACTTCGCCGCCACAACGCTCGCACACGCCGTTAACAACCTCTTCGTTAGCAAGTCCTACTTTACAGCAGGTACACCAGTTAATTGGCATTTCGTTCTTGTATGCCAATCCCTTTTTGAATAATCTTAAGAAGATCCACTGGGTCCATTTGTAGTAGTTTGGATCTGTGGTATTTATTTCTCTATCCCAATCGAAGGAATAACCAAGGTCCTTTAACTGCTGTTTAAAACGTCCTACATTATTCTTGGTTACAATCTTCGGATGAATCTTGTTCTTAATTGCAAAGTTTTCTGTGGGAAGTCCGAATGCGTCCCATCCCATTGGGAATAAAACGTTATAGCCTTCCATTCTTCTTTTTCTGGAAATAATATCCAGCGCGGTATATGGTCTTGGATGTCCCACATGCAATCCCTGTCCGGATGGATAGGGAAATTCTACCAATGCATAAAACTTTGGTTTGCTGTGGTCTTCACCCACTTTGAAAGCATCTTCCTGCTCCCAGATATTCTGCCATTTTTTCTCAATGACTTTCGGATTATATGTTTCCATTTATGTTCCTCCTTATATAAATTGTCTTTCTGTTACCGAGCAGGGCATCCAGTGTTCGTGAGCGCTGTACTATCCTCCCACTAAGACTCCACCTTCGGTGTCGTCAAGTGTTCGGATATGGCTCGCCCTAACGGGTTCGCTTCGCTAAGTGCTCTGCACAAAAAATGCCTTCTCGTCCCAATCCTGAGACGAGAAGGCTTATCTACTTCCTTCACGCGGTACCACTCAAGTTCCGGCCACTGCCGACACTCAATACCGTAACGTGGCAATCCGCCATTCCCCTACACAGTTTCCTTCAGGGATGGAGCTCCCAGGCGAGTTCCCCGCGCGTAATTACTGTCTTGCAGCTACCGACAGCTCTCTTAAAATCCGCTCTTCAGGTACTACTCCTGTTCTTCGCTTTTAGATATAAATCTTTTACAAGTGTACACAGTTTTTCGCGAAAAGTCAAGAGAGTTTTATTTTATGAAAATCCAAATTCCGCAAGCCACTTTGCCGTTTTTTTAATTATGGCTGACGGATAAAAACGTGCTTTTGCTTTTTTTGAAAGCCATACTCTATATTTCATGGATATGGCTGACACCGTGGTTCTGATTTCGTCGCATTCAATCTCATAAAGCCTCTCCAGCTGTCAGCCACGCGGATTCGTTCAGCAAGATTGGCTGATGCATTTTCTAATTTCATCCCAGAGAGCGTCAGCCAAATTGTGCCTTTGTGACGTCTTGGCTTACGTTTTTTCAGATTTCATGTTTTGAACCGTCAGCCTCAAGTCGTAATTTCCAATTTCAGCTTACACTTTTCACAAATTCATGCTTTAAGCAGGTACATCCTACTTCTTCCGAACAATTTTTACGGAAGAAGGAAGGCCACTAGCAACAAGTTTTTTCTTCGTCGCTTCAAATTCCTTCTTTGTGACATTTGTAATTACGATAACTGCATTTTTGGCAATTCCGTAAAATGCGTGATGTCCGACAGACTTCAACGCCCCAACAATGGTAATGTTTTTTAACTTCTTGTTTCCTGCAAAAGCTTCTTTTGCAATTTCTGTAACCTTGTAGGTCTTGCCGTCCGCAGCTTTAATCTTTGCTGGAATCTCCAGTGCTTTCTTAACTACATCAACGCTAACAAGTGCTACCTTCTCACCGGAAACCGGTTTGTAAGTATCTTTCTCAGTTACCTTACCCTTGTTGTTTTTGATTTCTACAACTATGCTCTTCACTACACCTGTTGCAGAAACCTTAACCATATTGCTAGTTGACGCACCCTTTGCGGTTGTTTCTGTATGTTCATAAGTTCTTGCACCGCTTGTTCGCACAGTCAGGGTGTCCGTAGTCACCGCACCCTTCTCATCAGTCACTGCAGTTGTTTCAATAACCTCGCCTTTTTTGCCGGTCTCTGTAGTAACCACCGTCTTCTGGATTACATTTCCATATTCATCCTCTACAACAGACTCTTCTTTTTTCGCAACAACTTCACCTTCCGCATTTGTGGTAATCTCTGTTGTTGTGGTTGTAGTTGTATTTTCCACTACATTGGTCTGTGTTGTTATAACTGTTGTGCTTCCGTCCTGATTGTGTGTAATTGTCTCCTGCGGCTGTGTGGTTTGCTGCTCAGATGGGGTGCTTCCTCCTCCGGCGCCTCCGCCACCACCAGCACTTCCGCCGCCTGCGCTTGGTGTACTATTTTCCAATTCAATTGTCAGTTTTCCGGAAACAAAACGAATTTCCTTCTCATAATTTGTCTCATCTTTTACTGTAAGACCACTAATGGCAATATCATATTCTCCTGCTTTGGTCTTATCAGGTGTGATCGTTTCGCCGTCTTTCTGATAGGACATAACAATCGCGCCTTCTACCGCATCATTATCAAATAGTCCTTCCACGGTATAGTGTTCACCCTTTTTCGGATTTGCAAGACTTGGGATTTCTGCATTTACTTTCTGCTGAATGCTCTTTGCAGTTACTGTGATTGTTGCTTTTTCCACAACCAAATTATAAACTGCTATTGCACTTTCATAGTCATCTGTAGCCGAAGCCTTTGCAGTAATCTGAACGGTACCGGCTTTCTTAATAGTCACCGCGCCTGCATCATTTACCGTCGCAACTGTTGTATCACCGCTGGTATAGGTAACCTTACTTCCGTTTACCGCACCTTCTACCGCTTCGGTAAAGACCTTGTCTCCGTATGTCTTTTCGACCGTTCCCTTTTTGAAACCAAAATCCTTCTGTGGTAGCTTATCGGATACGGTAATCTTCACCAGCACAGAATATGGTTTATAATTCTTGGCATCTGTAACGGTTACTTCTATAGTAGCATTTTTTCCAACCGTGTTTCCGTTCTCATCCGCACATAATCTATAGGAAATTCCGGTTCCACTTACAGTTGGTGTTCCATCCAGAATAGAATCCGCATCTGCCTTGATGCTAACCGTTCCCGGTTTACCGCCTTCTTCCAGATAGCCTTTCAACTCCACTTTTCCGGAAGTTGCATATTTCGCATTTGCTTCTACCGAAACTGCATCTTTCTCGGCCTTAGTAATCGTAACTTTTGTTCCGGTTGGCTGGGCAGTCAAGGTATAGTTGCCCGCATCTGTTCCGGCCATTGTCACGCCCAAAACGCTAACATCCTTGTTTTCTCCTGCATCCGCATCCTGCATGCTTCCGCTTGCGTGCGATACATCTGCTGTTACTTCATCGCCTTCAAGCACCCCTTCCACTGCTCCGGAAAGAATTGCTACGCTCTTATTTCCTGCAATGTAAGCGCGTGATTTTGCTGTTACGGTAACGGTAACCGGTTTTACAGCAATGGCTGCAGTCACCTCTGCCGGCTGCGCTTTTAAAACATATTTTTCTGCATCCGCACCCTCTAAGGAATATCCGCTAAAGGTTACTGTATGATTATCTCCAACCTTTTCGTTATCAAACGTAGCAGTTCCTGCTTTTACGGTAACTGTATCATTTCCTACTTTTCCGCTAATAAGAGCAGTTCCAACCGGTGTAGCCTCTGTCGTTTTATCATAGGTCTTGGTTGCAACTGTCAAACCGGTAATGGTTACCTCTTTCTTAGCGACTTCCAAAGTAAAGGTAACTGATTTGTTTTCGTACTGGTATTTATTTCCATCTGCTACAGTAGCAGTAATGGCTGTCTCTCCGACGCCCTTGATGGTTACCTTTCCATTAGGAGCAACCGTAGCCACCTGCGGATCGGATGAACTATAGCTTACCTCTCCGTCTCCGGTATTGGTCAGTCCTTCGACAAAAGCGGCATCACCATAGGTTCTGTTTTCTTTGTCTTTTGCAAAAGCGATTGACGCAGTACCTTTTCCAATAGTAAAGGTCTTGGTTACTTCACCGCCATAATTGCCTTTTCCGGCAATTACAACAGTTCCCTGACCTACTTCAATATTGTTCCCGTAGGAAACGGTATAATCTACATCCTTCGTCAAGGTGTTCTCTCCAACTTTTACAGAACTAACCTCCGGCTTTTTCTCGTTTCCGTCATAAGTCCATGTTTCATCTTCCAATGTTACCTCAGCATCTTCAATGCTCTTGCTACCAATGGTAAAGGTAGCTTCTTTTTCACCGGTAACATTGCTGCTCTTGGCTGTGATAATAGCCTTTGCTGTTCCCTTGTTGGTATTGTTTTCATAGGAAACCTCGTAATCGGTTTCCGGCAGGGTATTGTCTCCCAGCTTGACAGTCGGAGTAGGCGTTTTGGCGCTTCCATCGAATTCATAGCCGGTTGTATCCAATGTCACAGTGGCATCGGTCAGACTTGCCGCCGTAATGGCAAAAGTGCCTGTACAGGTTGCATTGAAATTACCCTTTCCGGTAATGGAAACGGTGGCATCTCCCACATTAGTATTGTTTACATAACTGGTTACTGTATAATCGGTTCCTTCTTCCAGTTCTTTGCCGTTCCAAACAACCTTGGTAACCGCCGGCTTCTGCTCTGCTCCGGTATATGTCACAGACGTTTTTGCCATGGTTACGGTTGCTTCGGTGATAGGTGCCTCGGTAATTTCGAAGGTTGCATCTGTCCATCCGCTATATGCTCCGAGTCCATGTACCCAGACAGTTGCCGTTCCAACATCTACATTATCTTCATATTCCAGTTCGTAATCGGTTCCTTCTTCTAGCGTCTTATTGACACCGTCACGCGTATCCTCAACCACCACCTCCGGTTTCATTTCATCTCCGGTATAAGTCTGGTCTGCAATGTCCCCAACGGTAATATAGCCCTCTTCTACGCTGACGCTTTCAATCAGGAACTCCTCGGTAATGCTTCCGGTATAATTTCCGGTTCCGGTAATTGTAACAGTGGCAGTACCGATTTCGGTGTTGTTATCGTAGGTTACGGTGTAGTCTTGTTCTTTGGTCAGTATACTGTCCCCGATTTTGACCTGTAAGTCATCGAGAGTAATGCCAGAACCAGTGTAGGTTTGGTTTTCGATACCGTCAACGCTGGCATAGTCCTCTAGATTCATTTTTATAATCTTAAATGTATCTGTTGCAGTTCCGGCGAAATTGCCCTGACCGGTAACTGTGGCGGTAACATCGGCATCGGATACGTTTGTTGCATCACCTTCGAATGAAATACTATACTCGCCCTCAGCCATTCGATGCCAAACCGGTTCATCATCATCATTATATCCCGTTATCACCCAAACTACTGGGGCAATCTCTTCTCCGGTATACGAATATTCTTCAGGATCAATATCAATAATCTCATCTGTCAAAGCAAGCGGGGTAATTGTAAAGTTCTTTGTAACTTCACCCTTATATCCGCGAATTCCGGTTACAGTTACGGTCGCTGTTCCCGCATTTATGTTATCAGTATATTCTACGGTATAATCAGCCGACGATTCTAATGTTGCATCATTAATAGTAACGATAACCTCCGGTTCAATCCATCCGCCGTTGTAGGTTGCTTCAGAAAACTCTAACGCAACATCATTCTCTGTAATTTCTGTTTTGTCACTATCCGCAACCTTCTCCTCAATTGTAAACGGCACTTTATGAGTGCCTGTATAGTTACCATTTCCGGTTACAACAACATTCGCTTCACCGACTGCATTGTTGTTTTCATATTCAACTGTATAGTCTACACCCTCAGTTAATCTGTAATCGCCACAGTATACGATAATACCCGGGCGTATCTCTTCGCCGTTATATTCGTACAAGTTTGCATAGGCGTCTATATCATCCGGTCGGGACAACACATAATCCTCATCTGTATTGTCGCTCAACGCTGCCTTCTTGATTGTAAACTCTTTACTCACCGTTCCTTTGTAACGTCCAATACCGCGCACAACAGCTGTAGCTTTTCCTGCATCAATATTGTTATAGTAAGAAACAGTATAATCTGTTCCCTTGGTAAGACCGGATACCGTAACCTCCGGCTTTACCGGATTTCCGGTATACACGGCATCATTATCCAGTACCGATACCTGTGATGCCCCAATTTCGGTTTTTGAAGTTGCATCTGTTGTCAATGCATTGATAAAGAAGTTTCCATCTTCGTTATCAACTTCAATCCAATTATCGCCATCCTTATAGTAGCTTTCACCTTTATTGGACCCTACAGTACTTTCGTAATAGGTTCCACCCTGTCCATCATCAAACTCGTAATCATCTTCCTGTGATATACCACCGGTCCGTAACTTAACGGATACTGCATATTTTTCACCCGCTTCTAATTCCAACGGTTGTTCCAAATCAAAAGTGTAAGTTCCTTCCACCGGTAAATCAACAGAAAAAGTTCTTCTCACATCTCCCGGTGTTCCATCTTCATTAACATCGCATACCTGAATGGTTCCTCTATTGTAGCCATTACTTGGATTTGTGTCCCAGCTTCCCATGAAAGAAACAGATCGAAGGATTTCATTATTATTGGCTTCAAAAACATTTGCCGCTTCCTTACTATTCTTATTTGGGCTACTGTAACCAGTGGTATAGGTGTACAGATTTTCTGCATCCGGAAGATTCTTAGCATCTTCAACAACAAATGCATAGCAGGTATCCTGCAACGTGGTTTCATCATAAGACATCCAGAAGTAACCACTAAAAGAAAAATCCTGTTCGCCCCAACTGTTACGCACCAGCCATGCGCCATCCTGATTCGGCTTTACATCCCCGAAATTCTCTTTGGGAAAGTTATCATCCCAACCCACAACAATAACGGCATGATTTGAATGCGCACCGGTGTCATTATAGAAAGAACTAAACTCTCCGTTAAAGAAAGTTTCATTTGTACCATTCTTAGCATCCTGTGCACAAAAATCAATTCCAACTGCACCATGCTGCTTAATCCAGTATTTTGCAATTTCCGGATTCTGCTTAATATTGATATGATAGCAATCTGTCAATTTTGCCACATCAGCATGTTCAATATCCTTCCAGTTTTGAATCTGCGGTTCCAACTTAGCATTTGGATATTCCGCTGTAGTTTCAGCTGCAATTCCTCGCTGATTTAACAGAGTTTGCGCCGCAGAAACAAAGAAACCGCCTTCCTGTAACTTCTGTTTTTCTGTCATATTATTGCAGTAGTGATCCCAGTTTTGCTGGTGCGCTTCGCTTAACGCTGGTGTAGTTCCATCTGTATAAGTGTTATAAACCAAATGTCTCTCGCTATAATCTACAGTATTATCGACAGAGCCATTTCTAACCTGGTACATTTCTGCAAGTCCAATTGCCGCAAATGCCCAGCATGCTTCGTATGGATTCTGATTGCGAATCTGTGGAATTGTATTTGTAAAATTTCCTAATCCATATTTATCATCCCATGCTGCCGGATAGGCTTGGGGCATCTCAATACTCCCCGAAGGAATTGGGATGCTTCCCGGCAAAGAATTCAATTTTACGGAGTCTGTCTTTGTATGTCCATTCTCCAGCATTCCAACAACTTTTTTCAAAGACACCTTTTTTCCTACCGCCGGGGCATGGTTATCCCACTTGGTCTGAATGTATCCTGTTTTGTGCATCGTCTGCTGTTCTGCATTCGATGCATGTGGTTTTTCCGCGTGCACGGTCTTTGCCGGCTGCGGCCACGCTATACTGCTTAGCACAACCAAAGCGGCAAGCGCTCCCGATAATAATCGTTTCATCTTTTTCTTTCCCTCTCTTTATATTTTTCGTTAAAATATCCCGCCGAAGCGTTGACTCCGGCAGGATATTGCATAACCTTTTTTAGATCCTATATTTTATTTTACACGCTTGAAAGTTGCTTTCTTCGGTGCTCCGGCTTTCTTAATCATTTTTACCATCTTGTTGAAATTCTTCTTGTTAGCTTTGATTTTGAAAACAGCTTTGCTGTTGATTCCCTTAAATGCATTTTCTCCAACATAGGTAAGTTTTCCGTTGATGGTTATGTTCTTCAACTTCTTAGCTCCTTCAAATGCACTTTCTCCAATTTCCGTAATAGAGGCTGGCATCGTCACTGCCGTTAATCTTTCCTTTGAATACTGAGAGATTGCCCTCTCTGAAACAGCCGTTACTGCATATTCCTTACCGCCTACAGTTACTTTATCAACAAACTTTATAGATTTTCCGCCCCAAACAGTGAAAATTACAACGGAGTTCTCACCGTTTTTTCCTACAGTGTATGCATTTTCAGAGACCCCATATGTTACCGGGAATTTTGAACAAATTCTTGCTGTAACAAGATCGCCACTTGCCATTTTATACCACAGCACACCTACCAGAGTCTCTCCAAAGATATCCTCTGGAATAGGATTTGGCTCATCCAATACATTCACAACGCCATCCTCGCCCAACGTACCAAGTACCGCTGTAATATATTCGGCCTCGCCCTCTTTAACCTGCTCACCGTTCTTATATAAGTTTCCCGCTTCAAAATCTGCCGTATCGCCAACTGAGATTTCATAAAAACCATCTACTGTAAACAACTCACCATCCGGCAAAGTATACTCATCTTTTTTCTCTTCGGCTGCCTTCGCCTCCATACTTCCAAATCCTGCAAGGCATGTTATTGACATGACAACCGCTAAAATACCAGCTACTAATCGTTTTTTCATCTTACAATTTCCTCCTTGTCCGCATCTGCGGAATGCAAAATTCACACTACGGTCATTATTCTATCACCCATTCGCCATTTTGTCAAAAAAAAAACGATTAACTATTTCCACTATTTCTCCATCCAGCGTTGCAGTCTTCTCTCCGCCTCTTTCACATCCAGCGGGCAGCCCTCAAATTCCATGGAAAACAATACATCTACTCCCACCTGATATCCGGCTCTTTCGTATTCATCCAGTTTTTTCATATTCTTTTGTACATAATCCTCGCTATCCACTAATCCAAAATGCTCCCAGATTGCCGTTTTTCGCTTTTTCACATTCAATAACAAGAAATCCGGGAAGTTATCCCGCCCATGTAACGATAAGCATGCTTCATACTGGTAAGGTATCCCTTTCCGATGGAACAAATTCGCCAGAAGCACTTCGCTTTTAGAGCGCACCTTCTCTCCCCGATCTGTAACATACTTTCCTTCTTCATAATAGCAATTCTGACTTCCGGGATGTTCTCTATACCAACGCTCTATATATTCATCTTTCGGAAGAATCACCGGGTCAACCAACTCTTGCCTTCCCTTGCCCATTTTTTCGTATACTTCTTCCTCTGCATAGGGATTATAGTCTTTAAGGAAACGGTCTATTGCACTGCGGGTTTGATGAATTTGTTTTAACATCTTCTCATCATAATGCATCTGCACCATCTTTCGAATACTATCGGTTTGGTTCTTTGACATGTATCGTTCTTTTTCCTCTCCCACAGACCTAAAATAATAACGATATTTTCCCCGACACGGTGTAATTCGAAGTCGTCCCTCCGGTACCGTTCCAATATAACGCTTGTTTTTCCGTACACTTTTCTCCAGTTGATCCAATTCTATCAACCGCTCCTCTAACAGCTTCTTGAATTGTTCCATTAAATCCTCCGTTCTTACATATTTTTTCATTGGGTTCGGGTCACCTGCAGGAACGCAAGCCGACCTGAAAGATTTTTCTTAGAATATCTTTAGATGGAAATATCATAATACGAATTCTATCTGAGCGCAATGCTTTTCGATGATATAAATTATGAAATTTGATTTTTTGTCAGCCACATTTTTCATCTCTTCACTTTGGCTTATCACTCATTTTATGAAAATCCAAATTCTGCAAGCCACTTTACCAGTTAGGCAAATATGGCTGACAGCCGAAAGTATGCTTTTTGATTTTTCGAAAGCCATAATCTATATTTCAAAGATATGGCTGACGACATTCCACGATTTCAATGCTTCCCTTCTCGCAACTCCTCTCATCCTGTCAGCCACGCAACTTTATTCAGAGTAATGTCCGTATAATGGTGTAAATTGAATAATTAAAAATTTTATAGAGCCAAAGGCTCACCTTTAGGTATAATTAAATCACCACAATCAAATTAACCGGAGGTAGAACACAATGGCTCA
>Ga0129307_1000836_pt1 | contig 41087 bp, 27 predicted proteins | sample P1105metagenome_FD_94437 | JGI IMG/M metagenome (GOLD analysis project Ga0129307, IMG submission 94437) | Capybara group fecal microbial communities from Wisconsin, USA - P1105 metagenome | ecosystem: Host-associated > Mammals > Digestive system > Large intestine > Fecal | place: USA: Wisconsin...
GTTTGCAGTTCTCGGCATCGCCATCTTCTTCTGGCTCTCGTTCCACCAGAACAGCCAGTCGTTGACGTTGTTGGCACGCGACTTCGTTGTCACCGACATCTTCCCTGCTGAGATTTGGCAAGCGCTCAACCCATTGTATGTCATCGTCTTAACACCTCTCGTCATGGCCGCTTTCGCATGGCTGGTGAGAAGAGGCAAAGGCGTTTCGACACCTCGCAAGATCGCTTACGGTATGGGCATCGCCGGATTGGCTTACCTATTCCTTATGGCTCTTTCAATCTCATGCAACTATCCTTCAGGCGAAGAGTTCCGCGCAATGGATGCAGCTACGATGGCAGCTAACGGTCTCGCAAAATCAGGACCATGGGTACTTATCGTGACTTACTTCTTCTTGACCGTCGCTGAGTTGTTCATCTCACCTCTCGGACTTTCGTTCGTTTCGAAGGTGGCTCCACGTCACATGGTTGGCTTATGCCAGGGCTTGTGGCTTGGTGCAACAGCTATCGGCAACCTGTTCATCTTCGTCGGACCTCTCATGTACGACGCTTGGGACATCTGGGTATGCTGGGGCGTGTTCCTCGCCATCTGCGTTGTCTCGATGTCGGTGATGTTCGGCATGGTGAAATGGCTTGAACGCGTTACTGCGTAACAGACATTAGACGTTAGACATTAGTAGAGACGCCATATATGACGTCTCTACATTTAAAAAATACATATCATTTATGAAAAATTTGACAAAAGAAGAATTTGAAATTTATTGCCTGTTTATCGCAGCCAATGCCGATTTCAACATCACCAGACAGGAGCTTATCGCGATGGGCGCAGGCAGTGATCCTCAAATGTTCGTAAAGGTTTACAACGGCTTCGAGGCCGACAACGACATCGAAAGGATTAACACCATCCAGGAATGTAAGAAATTGTATATCAAGGATGAACTCGACCGTCAAAACCTGTTCGACAAAATGAAGAAGGTGTTCTTCGCCGACGGCAAATTCCAAGCTGCGGAGCAGAGTGTTTTCACGATACTGAGAAAGCTTATTTAGCCATTAGTTATTAGCCATTAGCCATTAGCCATTAGCCATTAGTTATTAGTATATTTGCTAGTGCTAATGGCTAAAACTTTTTCCGGAATTTCGGACAATAGATCAAGAATACGGCCGGTTTTTTATTCCAGTCGTATTCTTTTATTTTTTTCCAATCGGATATTGGGCGGCTGACGATTTTCTCATCCTCCATGGTAATGTCGCTTGCCACGCAGAGCATGGTGGTCGGATGGCAGTTTTTCACCAGCTCAGCTATCATGGCGTTGTTGCGGAACGGCGTCTCAATAAACAGTTCGGTTTCGTTGTTTGCAAGCGACTGACGTTCAAGTGATTTGATTTTTTGGATTCTCTCAGGATTCTTTATCGGCAGATAGCCATGAAAACAGAACGACTGCCCGTTGAAACCCGACGCCATCAGTGCCAGTATCATCGCATTCGGACCTGTCAACGGAACAACTTGTATCCCGGCCTGATGCGCAAGCTCTACAATGAGCGCTCCGGGATCGGCCACGCAGGGAGTACCAGCCTCCGACATCAACCCTACATCGTGGCCGCCCAGGGCCTCTCCCAGATATGTCATCAAATCGGGATTTTCAGGATTGTGTTTATCGAGCTCCACAAAAGTAAGCTCGTCTATCGGGCAAGGCATATGCATTTTGCTGAGCATGCGACGGGCTGTGCGCACGTTTTCCACAACAAAAAAGCGCAGCGTCCTAACCACATCAAGCGTTCCGACGGGAATGACTTGTTCGGCCGAGGTCGCTCCAAGCAATGTCGGCACCAGATATAATTTTCCAAACTGTTGATTCATAGCTTATTTAAAGTTCTGCTCTATAGTGTCGGCTACGGCGCGGAACTGTTTATCAGTGTCAAGAAGATTGGCTACTGTTTTCAGCGAGTGTATCACTGTGGCATGGTCTTTGCCGCCGCATTGCTCACCTATGATATTAAGCGACGCCTTGGTATATTTCTTGGCGAAATACATCGACAGCTGGCGGGCCTGGACCACGTTGCGCTTACGTGTCGATGTGAAAAAGTCGGCTTGTGAAGTACCCATCTCCTCACACACAGTGCTGATTATATAACTGATAGTGATTTCGTGGTTGGAGTTGTTGACAAAGCGCTCCACCATCTGTTTTACCAAGTTGATGGTGATTGATTTGCGGTTTAACGACGACTGTGCGATAAGCGAAATGAGGAATCCCTCCATTTCACGGACATTTGTCTTGATATGCTCCGCAATATAATTGACAACTTCATCCGACAAATCAACACCCTCGTTGTAGGCTTTGCGTTTGAGAATGTTGCGGCGGGTTTCAACGTCGGGAAGGGTCATTTCGGCCGACAATCCCCATTTGAAACGCGAGATAAGGCGCTGTTCCATATCCTTAAGCTCCGCAGGCGGCTTGTCGCATGTAAAGATAAGCTGCTTGCCGGTCTGCTGCAGGTGGTTGAATATATGGAACAAGGTGTCCTGAGTCTTGGGCTTGCCCGAGAGATACTGAATATCGTCGATTATGAGCACGTCTATCATCTGATAGAAATGCACAAAATCGTCACGGCTGCTCTTGGAACTGTTGTTGCGGCATGCGGCCTGGAACTGCATCAGAAACTGTTCAGCGTTGACATACAACACTGTAAGCTCAGGATGGTACTTCTTGGTTTCCAAGCCGATAGCCTGACACACATGAGTCTTACCCATTCCAGTCGGGCTGAAAACAAACATTGGATTGAACGAGGTTCGGCCTGGATTTTTAGCTATGGCCAGACCAGCCTCATATGCCACACGGTTACACTCGCCAACGACGAAATTCTCCATGCAGTAGTTTTCGTTGAGGTTCGACTCAATGTTGATTTTTTTAATGCCCGGCAATACAAACGGATTCGGCATGGTGTTCTGTGGTTTGTCGAAATCTATCTGTATCTGTTTGGGCGGATTTTTGGTATTGGTGCGGTCGACAGACGGCTGTTTTACCACCAACGGACGATTGACATCGTTATCCATCATGATGCTGTATTCGAGCTTGCCTTCCGGGCCCAGCACCTTGCGAATGGTGGCCTTCATCACTTTAATATAATGAGTTTCAAGATATTCGTAGAAAAATTCAGATGGCACCTGGATGGTCAGGAGGTTGTTACGGTAGTCGACAGGCTTGATTGGCTCGAACCAAGTCGAGTAAGCCTGCGGCTGAACGTTCTCCCGAATCATTGCCAGACACGCATCCCACAATTCTAACAAATTCTTATTCACCTTCGTTTATAAATAACTAAATATCAAAGTTTTACAAATGCCGTTTTCAGCAAAATTCTTTGCACAAATATCAACATAAAAAAGTGAATAAAAATATTTTTTTTGTATTGATTTTTAAAAAATAAGTTCATAAATTACGAGCGACAAGCAAAAATCAATGCAAAAAACAAGTTAATTTATTGATTATTATTTGGTTCTAAGGTATTTTACATCCACTCCGTAAAGACGTTTGATTTTCTCTATTATTCTATCGGAATCACTTTGTCTGATTGAGATTTCGAGATAACAACGAAGCTCAAATTTCGGGTTCTGCTGCTCGAGATTTTCATCTTTAAGAATTCGCATCACCTCGTTCAGCAGCGGATAGTCAAACTCAAGGCTGTAAACCTCGTCAATGGTTTTTTCAACAATGGTGCAGTTGTCAAGCGCTTCGCGTGCCGAGGTTTTGTAGGCGTTTATAAGGCCAGGCACGCCCAATAGTTGTCCGCCGAAGTAACGAGTTACAACAACGCAGACATTGGTGACATCTTTTGAGAGAATCTGATTCAAAATAGGTTTGCCGGCGGTGCCTGAAGGTTCGCCGTCGTCGCTCGAGCGATAGCACGCCTTGTCAGGACCAATCATAAAGGCATAGCAGTGGTGCTTGGCGTCAAAATACTTCTTCTTGACTTCGGCAACACGCTCTTTCACCTCAGCCTCGCTATACACAGGAAACGCCTCGGCGATAAACTTGGAGCCTTTTTCTTTGTAAAGCCCCTCGCCTTTTGTGGTCACGATTTTATATGAATCCTCAAATAACATGATGCAAAAATAGTAAATATTTTTCAGACCTTAGACTTTAGACCTTAGACTTTAGCAATAATCGTCTCAAAAACTAAGGTCTAATGTCTAAGGTCTAAAGTCTTTTTGTATTTTTGTAGCATGAAAACGTCATCAAATTTAGTTCGTGATTGTCGCAGATACTATGCTGGCGGGTTGGAGAAGATTTACGGCTCTGACGAAGCCGATGCATTGATAATGATTCTATTGGAGCATTATTTTGGCATCAACAGGGTAAAAATCGCCATGGATCCCGAGCTTCGTTTGAGCGAATCCGAGTTGTTGACATTGCATTTTGCGGTAAAGGAACTGCTGAAAAACAAGCCTGTTCAATACATTCTGGGCAAGACTGAATTCTGCGGGATGCGGTTTTTTGTGAATGAAAACGTGTTGATTCCACGTCCTGAAACCGAGAAAATGGTTAAAAGTTTAGAGTTAAAAGTTAAAGGATATTTATATTCCCCGTCATTTCGACCAGACATCGAACGTAGAGAGATGGTAGCGGAGAAATCTCCGGCAAATATTTCCATCCTTGATATCGGCACCGGCAGCGGCTGCATTGCCATTAGCCTTGCCAAGTCATTGAAAAACAGCGTTGTAACGGCAGTTGACGTTTCTGAAAAGGCATTGGAAGTGGCAAAAAAGAACGCCGAAGCCAATGATGCTAATGTGCGGTTAATTTTAGATGACATTTTAAATCCTAAAAATCCAGAATTGATTGACAACCAATATGATATCATCGTCAGCAATCCTCCCTACGTCTGCGAGAGCGAGAAATCCGAAATGCGAGCCAACGTTTTGGATTACGAGCCATCAACTGCGTTGTTTGTTTCCGACAGCGACCCTTTGGTTTTCTACAGAAAAATTCTTGAATTTGCACAAAAAGCCTTAATCCCCAACGGTGAAGTTTGGTTTGAAATCAATGAAAAATTCGGCAATGAGATGAAGTATCTCTGCCACGAAAAAGGATTTGAAAAGGTTGAAATCATCAAAGATTTCAGGGAAAGAGACAGAATTTTGAGGGCATACAGCCTAGTTCATTCCACCACTTCGATATAGAAGCTGAACGGGCGGAAGCCGTCGTTGCAGCTAATCATCGCGCTCATCGGGTTTTGCATCCAGCCGTCGTAGAAATTACCTACACCTTTGGCCAGCGACTCCACGAACTCGCGCATCGAGCCCCAAGCCGACGGGCAAAGCCCATCCGGACATTTCCCGTCAACAGAAATCCACTGCTGCCCTTCTTTAACATCACAGGTGTGCTCGATTGGGTTTTCATATTTGCTCATCAAATCGTGATAAACAGTCTGCCTGATGGCTGTGATTCTGACTTTATTCATCTTTCTTTAAAATTATCGATAAAACTCCCAGGTATCGGTGTGACCGTCTTTGTCGGTGCAGATACTTTTGCCCCAATATGGCTTGGCAATCCAATAGCCAACTTCTGCTTCATCATCTTTTATTCTCAAGTTCGATACAGAAGCCGGTAAATATCCAACACATCCGATAGGCTTGCCGGTCTCTTTCCACTCCGCCAAAAACGCCTTTGTTGTTGTAGAAATAAACCACGTGGTAAAGCAGCACCAAAAGCACTGTAGCCCAGCGCAAATTGTCAATCCAGTGCTTTCTCATAAACTTAGTTAATGTGAAATAGAGACGTGCCTACGGCACGTCTCTACATTCTTACTTCTGTCTTCTTACTTCTGTCTTCTTACTTCTGTCTTCTTAAAAACTACACCATCAAAGCGCCGACCAAGCCCAAAATCGCGTAGAATTCAGGGAGAGCGGCGTAGATAAGTGTGTTGGTGAACACATCGTGTCCCTGGCTGACGCCCACGATACCATTGGCGCATACCTGACCCTGACGGATGGCTGAAATCATGCAGACCAAGCCAACGCAAAGGCCGACACCGAAAATCACAAGACCCATCTCAGGATTTGCTTTCATCTTGCTCAGGAGCATGAAGAATGCCACAAAACCGTAGATACCTTGGGTAGCCGGCAGTGCCGACAAAACCATGAAGTTTCCTGATGCCTCAGGACGTTTCTTAAGACCGCCTTCAGCAGCATTGCCTGCTGTTGATGTGCCTATTGAACTTCCGATACCTGCAAGGGCCAAAACCAGACCCAAACCGACATAACCTAAAATTGTTGCTAACATATCACTTATAATTTAAAGATTTAATAATTCAAAAATTTAAGACTTTAACGGGTTGTACTTTCGCCCAGTTCCCTCATAACCTGAATTCTTGAAAAATTCAAGGAAATTGAGTCGCAACGGATGCACAAAGGCACCGAGCACGCACATCGCGACGTTTAATACATGTCCAATCACCACGATGAGGATGAAGGCTATCCAGCCCGCTCCACCATCGCCAAGTGCCTGAACGCCAATGGCATTGAACGCTTCACCGAGCTTTGCACCCGCCAAACCGAGAGCATAAAGACGAAGGTAGCTGAGCACATCGCCGAGCAAACCCGTAACCATCTGATAAGTATCCCAAAGTCCAACGCCAAAGTTCGCCAACGGGTTTCTGTGTATGTTGTTCAAGAAGAAAATACCCAATGCCGACAAGATGCCAATGATGATAATGATCCATTTTGTCACATTTGAATCCATCACACCGATGAGTGAAAAACCACCGATTATCACGCCACCCACAATAAGCAGCGTCCAGCCCCAGGTTCCAAGCGAGTTGGCAATGCCTTTGACTTTCGTTGCCTGGTACGTCTTCACTATCATCGCAAGGCAGATATGAACGATACCGACAATAATTGCCAGCACCATAGTGCCGTCGAAGCCAGCGATTTCAGTTGGAACCATACATTTCTTCACCACGTCAGGAATACAGCTCCAAGTGAGCATATCAGTCGAGAAGAAAGTGTGGAACAGCAATCCTATCACTGTCGTCGCAATGCCCAAAACCACACCAAGTTTAGCGATGTCGGGCATCATCTTCTTCAACGCCAAGCCTGCACCGATAAGCACCAAGCCGTAGCCTGCATCGCCCATGCAGAATGCGAAGAACAGCATGAAGAAGATTGAAATGAACACCGTCGGATCGAATTCGTTATACTTCGGACGGCCGTACATATCGGTCAAAAGCTCGAACATCGAGACGAACTTGTTGTTTCTCAACTTGATTGGCGGATTGTCATCAACTTTGGCTTTGTCAACCAAATAAAGCACTCCTTCCCTATCAAGCATTTCTTTGACCGCCGCATCGTTGTCGGTAGGCGCAAAGCCTTCGAACACCGTGATATAATCGGCAGCCGCTTTGGTTCCCGACATATGAGCCAGATACAAATCAAGATTCAGCAACAGTTTATCCAACTCTTTCTGAATGTCTTTTTCGTGGCATTTCAGCTCGGCCAGATGACGGTTTTTCTTCTCAATCTCGTAACCAAGCTTGTCGATAGCCTTTTCTATCTCCTTGAAATCGCCTTCAGGAGCCGGCATTTCCTTCAACGGAAAATCGTAATCTTCACTGTCTGACACGATTACAAAATAAGTAGTCGTGCCGTCGGATGATATCTCGCTCAAAGCGAAGTTTTCTTTCCACAGAGGATCAAAATTGGAACTTTTCACCTTGTAGAAATGCAGTTTCAGTCCGCAGGCATTCAATTTTTCAATGTTTGCTGTATCGAACTGCCCCCAAGGCTTGCGCTCCTCGAGTTCCTTGTAAAGCTGCGACAACTGATTATTGGCCGCTTCTATCTCGTTGACAGTCTCGACCACGCTGTCGGCGAGGTCGCCCTCTGTCTTGTCGGCGAATTCGGCAGGCGTCACATCCTTAAGCAAGGACAAAGCTTTGCGGTAAACACCGGCACGTGAAGACAGATTTTCCGACTTCTCGTCAACCGGTTTTACAGAACGTGTTATATCAACCACACCCACGCTTTGGAGCTTTTTGAGGAAAGCATCCTCGTCGCCGCTCATGAGGATGAAGTTATACTTCGTCATTTCAGTTACCATACTCTTCCTCCTCCTCAAGGATATGTTTGTTTTTCACGATTTTCTGCGAAGCCTTGTCAAGGTTCTCAGCATCCTCCATATATCGTTTTATCTTACGGATGGCTTCGTTATAGCCAGGTATCTGCACCTTTTCGTAAAGGTTGACTTTCTGTGTGGTTTTCTTGCGCTGATAGTCAAGCACACGACTCACCTCCACATAAACCTCCGATTCTATGCCAAGCTGCGCAAGACTTTTCAGGATTTGGACGCCGTCGGCATACCACATAGGCTTGGTGAAGAGATTGATGTCTTTCACATCGTAAATCACCTCCTCCAACGCCGGCACCGGCACGCCCGCCACCTTCACTGTCTTCAGTTTGACATCGGTCACCGATATCAGTCCTGGCTCAAATTCATTCCAAAGCCGGGCCATATACTCATACGAACGTAGTTCGGCCTCCAGTTGCGAAACAAGACTCTCCGAATGCTTTTTAGCCTTCTTCACCTCCAGACGCAGCGCGCTCTCCTTGCTCTTTAGCGTCGGCAAGGCACGGGTACGCGTCTTGAGCTGCTTGTTAAGCTCGTTCAGCGAAGTCTTGTTATATTGGAACTTAATAGCCATAATGTTTATTGGTTATTGTTTATTGGTTATTGAGATTAGGCTTAGCCTCTCCAATACTTTTCTATCAATTTCTCTTTAAGACCTGTTTCCGCCTTGGTGAAATATTTGCCGAAGAGCTCCCAAGCGGTGTCAAGCATCTCGGTGATTGGGATGTTGACGTCGATGGCGAGCAGTCGGGTGGCATATTCCTTGGCGTAGTCGAGGCAGCGGAGGTCGTAGTCGCTCAAGTCGAAACCGTTTTCCAGTTTGGTTTTGGCATTGGCGGCATCGGCATACAGACGCACCGAAGTATTCATCACCGCGCTGTGATCCTCGCGGGTCTTCTTGTTCTGCACATGCTGTTTCAAACGTGACAGTGAACGGAACGGGTCGACGATGACCTTGCCTGAATCGGCATCGGCACGGAGGAACAGCTGTCCTTCGGTGATGTAACCGGTGTTGTCAGGGATAGCATGTGTGATATCGCCGTCGTTCAAGGTGGTGACAGCGATGATGGTGATTGATCCGCCATCAGGAAGCTGCACAGCCTTCTCGTAGATCTTGGCCAAATCCGAATAGAGTGAACCAGGCATAGAGTCCTTCGAAGGAATCTGGTCCATACGGTTCGACACAATACTCAAAGCATCGGCGTAAAGAGTCATATCGGTAAGCAGCACAAGCACTTTCTCGTTTTTATCGACAGCGAAATACTCGGCGGCTGTCAATGCCATGTCAGGCACCAACAAACGCTCAACAGGCGGCTGGTCGGTGGTGTTCACAAAACTTACAATCTTATGCAATGCACCGGCGCTTTCGAATTCGTTTTTAAAGAAGAGGTAATCGTCGTTCGACAATCCCATTCCGCCAAGAATGATTTTATCGACATCGGCGCGTAAAGCCACCATGCTCATCACCTTGTTGTACGGTTGGTCAGGGTCGGCGAAGAACGGGATCTTCTGGCCTGAAACAAGTGTATTGTTCAAGTCGATGCCTGCGATACCTGTAGGAATCAGCTCTGAAGGCATACGACGTTTGTAAGGGTTCACCGAAGGACCGCCAATCTGGCGTTTCTCGCCTTCCACCGCCGGGCCGCCGTCGATAGGCTCACCGTAAGCGTTGAAGAATCGGCCAGCGAGGTCGTCGCTAACATTCAGTGACGGCGGTTCGCCAAAGAAGGTGACTTCAGCGTTGGTCGGGATATCCTCAGTGCCACCAAACACCTGCAAGGTTACGCTCTTGTCCTTGATTTTCACCACCTGAGCCAGACGACCTGCTACCAAAGCAAGTTCATCATTAGTAACTCCCTGAGCCTCAAGGGTTACAGTTGCCTTGGTTATGGCTGTCAGCTTAGTATATATACGTTGAAAGGCTTTCTCACTCATGTTTAAGTTCCTCCTTTAACTGTCCAAGATATTTTTCAAATGATTCCGACTTATACTCAGCATAGTTCATCTGACGGCAGATGTTTATCAAGCCTTTGAAATAAGTGGTGCATTCCTCAAAATTATTGAATTTGAACGACTTGTCACAAATTTCAAGCACCAAGTCAAGCATAAACTTCTGACGCTCCAATGGCGAGCAACCGTCGATGTCGTCGAATGCGTCCTGTTGCAAGATTACAAAGTCGACGAGTTCCGACTTCCAATACTGCTCATGGTATGTCATCGGCACGCCGTCGTCACCCAAGATGTTGATTTGCTCGTAGGCGTCTTTACCTTTACGGATAATATATTTTGTCTTTGTAACTTTGTCAACCCAGCCTTTTTCAATCTTATTGTCGAGATATTCAATAATTTCAGGGTATTCGAGATATTTTGAATATGAATCGACAGGGTCGACAGCCGGATAACGCTTCTTATCGGCGCGGTTCTGCGACAATCCGTAGAAGCAACGTGCAGCCTTCTTTGTCGACTCGGTGACAGGCTCTTTCAAGTTACCGCCAGCAGGCGACACCGTTCCGATGAAGGTGATTGAACCGCTTGCGCCGTTGTTCAACTTAACGTAACCTGCACGGGCGTAGAAGTTGGAGATGATAGCCGACAAGTCGACCGGGAAGCCGTCCTGACCTGGAAGCTCTTCCAAACGGTTACTCATCTCACGCAATGCCTGAGCCCAACGTGATGTGGAGTCAGCGAGAAGGAGCACCTTCATTCCCATGGCGCGGTAGTATTCACCGAGTGTCATGGCGGTGTACACCGAAGCCTCACGGGCTGCCACCGGCATGTTGGAAGTGTTGCAAATGATGATGGTACGCTCCATCAGGCTGCGACCGGTATGTTTGTCTTTCAATTCAGGGAATTCGGTGAAGATTTCCACCACCTCGTTAGCACGCTCGCCGCAGGCCGCCATGATGATGACATCGGCATCGGCTTGTTCGGCCAAAGCATGCTGAAGCACTGTCTTGCCGCATCCGAAAGGCCCTGGAATGAAGCCTGTGCCGCCTTCCGCGATAGGGTTCAGCGTGTCGATGGTGCGCACGCCTGTCTCCATCACCTTGAACGGACGCGGTTTCTCGACGTAGCCGCCAACAGCCACCTTCACAGGCCATTTTTGCATCATCGTCACATTGACATCTTCGCCGTCAGTGTTAGTCAACACCGCGATGGTATCTGTAATTTTATATTGACCGGCCTCAGCCACCTTTTTCACTGTGTAAGTGCCCTCGAACGAGAACGGTACCATGATTTTATGAGGCAGCCAGCCTTCTTTCACCTCACCCAGCCAGTCGGCGGCAATCACTTGGTCGCCAGCCTTCGCTATTGGTGTGAAGTCCCAAAGTTTGTTTTCATCCAACGGCTTGGTGTACTCGCCTCTCTTGAGGAAGACGCCTTCCATGGTGGAGAGGTTGTTTTGAAGGCCATCGAAATTACTCGAAAGCAAGCCAGGTCCCAAGGTCACCTCAAGCATGTAGCCCTGAAATTCCACAAGGCAACCTGCCTGCAATCCGCGAGTGCTCTCAAACACCTGCACGGAAGCTTTGTTGCCGTTCACCTTAATGACTTCCGCCATCAACTTGACTCCATTCAAGTCGATAAAGCAGATTTCATTTTGTGCCACAGGCCCGTTCACCTCGACAGTGACCAGGTTTGCTATGATTCCTGTAACTTTTCCTGTTGTCATATTATTTTAGATTCAATTATTCAAAATTTAATATTAAAAATTCAGCTCTCGCTAATGGCTAATGGCTAATAGCTAATGGCTTAATACTTCACTCCTTCAAATGTTCCCCGAACTTCTTTCACCAGCTTTCTGAACATCTCCTGTCCTTTCACAGGGTCAAGCTCAGCCCAGCGTTGCACTGTTTTGGCTTTTGCCAGAAATGCGAGGATGGCGTTCATGTTGAAATAATCCATTCGCGCGATATCGCTGGCTTTCTCCCATTTCAACTCGTCCATTTTCTGCTCGCGTTGCACAAAGTCGGCGTTTTCAAGAATATCCTTAATCTGCTGGTATTCTTCGAAATCAGCTTCAGGCATCTCAACGAAATAATCTTCGCCTTTCTTGTCGAGACGCTTGGCCAGATATGCAACCTTCATATTGCGCAGCCTACCGTCGAAGTCGAAGTATTCGCGGATGAAGCGATTCTTGCTTTCGGCAGCTTTCTTGTAAAACTCAGCGCCAAGTGTCTCCTCGTTGAAGCCTTCCTCAAAAAGTTCAACCAGTTCCCGGTCTTTTTCAGAGAGAAGCTCAACAATCGACTCCTTTGTGGCAGCATAGTCGAAACTCGTATTCTCGAAACCAGCGGTCAACTCCGGCAAACTCGCTACTATATATACATAGTTATCCATTAGCCGAAAAGGATTTTCTTTGTTGCCGGACGCAGATAGTTGGAGATGAGCTGTGTAAACTCGTCATCGGTGAAGCTGATAAGATAGCCGCCGCCTTGCGGAGCCACCTTGAAACCGCCGTTCATCTTCTTTGAGAACTCTACCCTAACCTCAGCTTTGAACATTTGGCCGATTTCATTCTTCACGAAAGGCTCCACATCTTTCTTGAGCGATTCGGGAAGTATCATGTCAAGTGCCACAGGCGATGCATTGTCAGGATTGAATGCCTTGACTATGTCTTTAACCAGTTCTTTCACGAAGTCGGCCGAGCTGAGTGATGCCTTCACGCCTTGTTCGGCGGCGTTTGTCACCACAAGTTTCTCAATCTCCTGCTTGGTGACGGCAATGCTTTGTGTGGCAGCCATTTTCACATCGGCAGCGACCTTGGTCTTGAGCTCCTCGGCTTCTTTATTCGCTTGGTTCACAATGCGTTCAGCCTCAGCTTTAGCGTCGTTGAGAATCTTTTCAGCCTCTTTCTTGGCATTTTCCACGATCTCCACAGCGTCGTGATTGGCTTTTTCGACACCACGGTCGTAGATTTTCTTTGTTAAAATATCAAGTTGATTATCCATAATCTGAAAATATTATGCGTCAATATTAGCGTATGTGGCATTTTGCTCGATAAACTCGCGGCGCGGGCCCACCTCGTCACCCATCAGCATCGAGAAGATGTAGTCGGCTTCGGCGCCGTTTTGGATATGAATCTTACGCAAGGTACGGAACTCAGGATTCATGGTTGTCATCCAAAGCTGCTCAGGATTCATCTCACCAAGACCTTTGTAACGCTGCACGTGCGCGTCCTGACCCATCTCGTCGAGGAGCTGCAGACGCTGTTCCTCAGTCCAGCAATATTTCTCTTTCTTGCCTTTCTTCACGAGATATAATGGCGGTGTCGCGATGTAGACGTAGCCTTTCTCGATAAGTTCAGGCATATAACGATAGAAGAATGTCAAAATCAATGTTGAAATGTGGCTGCCGTCCACATCAGCATCGGTCATGATAATGATTTTGTGGTAACGCAACTTCTCGATATTCAATGCCTTGCTATCTTCTTCCGTTCCGATTGTCACGCCAAGAGCGGTGTAGATGTTCCTGATTTCCTCGCTCTCAAAAGCACGGTGCTGCATGGCTTTTTCCACGTTCAAAATCTTACCTCTTAAAGGCAAAATTGCCTGGAACTTACGGTCACGGCCCTGTTTTGCCGAGCCGCCTGCCGAATCACCCTCAACCAGATAAAGCTCCGTGAGTTCAGGATCGCGTTCCGAGCAATCGGCCAGTTTGCCTGGGAGCCCGCCACCCGACAAAGCGCCTTTACGTTGCACAAGCTCACGTGCCTTTCGGGCGGCGTGACGTGCTGTAGCAGCCAAAACGACCTTGTCAACAATCATCTTTGCCTCTTTCGGGTGTTCCTCGAGGTAGTTTGCCAGATGCTCACTCACAATTTTATCAACTATACCCATCACCTCGTTGTTACCGAGTTTGGTCTTGGTCTGGCCCTCGAACTGCGGCTCCGGCACCTTCACCGAGATGATAGCTGTCAGGCCTTCACGGAAGTCGTCGCCGTTGATTTCGAATTTCAGCTTCGAGAACATGCCTTCCTTGTCGGCATAAGCCTTCAAAGTTCTAGTCAAGCCGCGACGGAAGCCGGCCAAGTGTGTACCGCCTTCGTGAGTATTGATATTGTTGACGTATGAGTGTAAATTTTCTGAATAAGAAGTGTTGTATTCCAAAGCAATCTCCACAGGCACATTATCCGTTTCGCCCTGAATTGCAATAGGTTCCGGTGTAAGCTTCTCACGGTTTTCATCGAGGTAGTTGATGAAATCGATTAGGCCGTTCATTGAATGGAACTCGTCGCTCTTACCTTCATTGCCCGTTTCAGGATCGATACGCTTATCAGACAAGGTGATTTTTATGCCTTTGTTCAGATATGCCAACTCGCGCATACGTGCGGCGAGAATGTCGTAGCTATACTCGTTGGTGATAAAAATGCTGTCGTCAGGAGTAAAGGTGATACGTGTGCCATGGTCATTGGCCTCACCGACAACCTTCACAGGGTATAGCGGCTTGCCATATTCGTATTCTTGCACAAAAATCTTGCCCTCGCGATGCACCTCAGCCTTCAAATACTTAGAAAGCGCGTTGACGCAGCTGACACCGACGCCGTGCAATCCGCCAGAAACCTTATATGAACTCTTATCGAACTTACCGCCAGCGTGAAGCACTGTCAATACAACTTCAAGCGCCGAGCGTTTCTCTTTCTCGTGCATGCCCGTAGGGATACCACGACCGTTATCGACAACTGAAATCGAATTGCCTGGCAAAATCTCGATATCGATTGTGTCACAATAGCCAGCCATAGCCTCGTCGATACAGTTGTCGACCACCTCATAAACGAGATGATGTAAGCCTCTCACGTTGACGTCACCAATGTACATGGCAGGACGCTTACGCACGGCTTCCAAACCCTCTAAGACTTGAATGTTATTCGCACCGTAATTGCTTTCCGCATTCTGGATTTTTTCTTCTTCTGTCATTTTTCTATACTATATTCTTTCAATTATTTACTATTATTCTAAAACCTTGCAAATTTAAGAAATTTCTTTGAAATAACAATGAAAAAAATGACGAAAAATAAAAAAATTTCCGTCATTTTTCAACCCGTGAAATCACTGCTTTCAGAACTTGTATTTCAAACCCACAAAAAGCTCAAAACCAGCGCTCGGATAGTTGTAGTAAAGCTGGTATTTCTGATGAAAAACGTTGTGAATTTCGGCAAAAGCCGCCAAATCTTCCTGGATCTGATAGTCAGCGCCCACCTGGAAGTCGAAGGCCGGCTTCAGCTGCTGGCTGTTGCCATCCAAATCAATTGCCCAGCGCTTACCCAACAAGGTGGTGGCGGCGTTGAATTTCCATGTCTCATCCAGCTGGTAGTCGCCTCGCAAAGTCATGGTGAATGCCGGCTTGTACCAAGGGTGCTCTGTGCTGGTGTTTTTCAAAGTGTAGCTGTTGATTGACAATTCAGCGGCCAGATTCAGCTTGTCCATGGCTTTCCATCTCACATCGGCCAAAAAATTCACCACATTGTTGTCCATAAACACCATGTCGAAAGCCTGCAGATGATATGTAGTCGCATCCTCATCATACGCAGCATAGAAATCTGTGTCAGGCACATAAAACACGCTGTTTTTGATGTTACGGTAACGTACACCCAGATGCGCGTCCACATTGTTGACTATCTTGGTTTTCACACCACCCTGAAATTCGAAGGCTGTCTTTTCATATCCAAGCTCGCCGAAACCGGTGAAATTGGTTGTCACAAACGGGTTTTCAGCCACAATGTCGGCAAAGGTGTTTATCTTTGATCGCCCGCCGAACTTGGCGTAAAACTCGAACATGTTGTCAAGTATGAACACGCTTCCGGTTACGTCGGGATATACGCTGATGTTGCCGCCTGTCTTGAAATCGATGCGGGCGCCAAGATGCAGATGGTAGAAATCGCCGCTCATGGCGAAATACGGATCGACCGCAATCAATGTCTGGCTTTGGTCGAGATGATTGTAGTTAATCTCCACATCGGTGGCTATTGTCTGAAGGTCGTCGACCTTTTTGTTGCCGATCCAGTTGTCGGAATATGCGAAATGCACACTGCCGTTCAGCTGATGCTCAACCGTACCGCCCATTATCCATGTGGCGCGATAGTCGGCGCCAATCTCATTGTAAAAACTGCGGTAGCTGGTGCCGTTGGCTAGCCATTTGGCACCCACATTGAACGAGTGGATATTGCGTCCGTTAGGATTCTCCGCATCATCATAAGCGCGCAGGTGATACATATCGTATGTGTAGTCGCCGAAAGCGCGCAGCTGTCCCGACTTGAACTTGTTGACCGTCATCAGGTTGAAGCCGTTATTCATAAATGACGACTTCTTGTAATCACTCATATCAAGCCACGACGAGAAATGGCGCACGCCAACGCCGAGGCTCATGGTACGCGAGATGTCGGAATAGTGACGGAACAGGAACAAAGGCGACAAACGTGTGCCAAGACCGGCTTTAAGGAAGTTGTTTTTGCTTTCCACACCATACTCAACTTTATAGTTGATGGCACTCATAGTCTCCACTTCCATATTGTAGCCGTAATTGAAATCTTTCGCCTCGGCCTTGTAATTTGGGATATTAAACTCGTTTTTAGGCGTTTCAGGGGTCTTCTGCAGACGCTCGGAACGTTTTATCTGCGGACGGTACGAGCCTTCCACTGTGACTTGTTCGTTATGCTGCTGCGCATTGGCAACCAATCCTACAAAAACCAACAATACACTGATTATCAATGATTTTGTTTTCATTCTGCATCCTCCTCACTCTTTAATTCTTCTTTCTCTATAGCCGCAAGCTTTTGCTGGGCAAGTTCCTTGGGCTCACCGCCGGGATAGTTGTCGATAATGCTCTTGAGTGTCTCCTTGGCTTGGAACACATTGTCCTTGGCCACATAAACATCGCTCAACGTCACAAACGACATAGCCACGTAGTAGCTGAACGAGCTGAAATTGTCGGAGATATAAAACACGCTTTCCTCGGCTTCATCCAGGTTGCCCAGATTGTATTTAGTCAGCACCACATAGTATGCCGCTTCAGCGCCCATAGCGCCGCGGTCTTTTTGCGAGCAGGCTTCCAACTTGGATAGCGCGCCACGATAGTCGTCTTTTTTGTACAACGACATGCCGACATAATAATTAGCCTGGTTTTTCTTGTCCTTAGACAGCTCCGTCATAGCCAACAGCTCGTTGCCACATCCGATTGCCGCATCGTAATCGTCAAGTTTATAGCTGCATTCCATCACGCCTTCAATCGCCTGCATCTTCAGCTTCTGATTCTCGGTAATCTGCCTCAGCCTTTGATAATAGGCTTTAGCCTTCGCAAAATCACCGGCTGTTTTCTCCATCGCGGCCAACTTCAGCAGAGCATTGTCGGTGTAATCATTGTCGGGCTGCGAAATTATATATTCCAAATACGGCTTGGTTTCCGATTGACGGCCCAGTTTTTCCAAAGACACCTGCCCGTAGTAATTGATTTTCAGCATATAAGCTCCCTGCGGGAATTTTTGTATATACTGATCGACGGCACTAACAGCGTTTTCATACTGGCCTTGCTGGAAGAAATTCTCAGCCGTGGCAAACGAAACCGAATCCTGTTCGGTAACACTGGTTGCGATACCATTGGCACCGGTAAATGCATAAAACTCGGAGGTATTGTTCTGTTCCATGTATATGTTACGCATGATGTTCAACGCCTCGCGAGCCTCCTCGGTATTCGGATAGTCTTTAACCACTTTTTGCAATGCTGCCAAAGCATTGTCATATTGATTGTCGTTGTAATACAACATTCCTATCTTCATCTGTCCCTGACGGGCATAAGCCGAACGCGGACGGTCTTTCACCAGTTTGCTGAAAGCCGCGATGGCCGAACGCTGGTCTTTGGTGCTCAGATGAGCCATTCCGATTTCATAAATTGCCCTGTCGTAGAACGACGATGTGGAGTAATCCTTAACAAGGCGGTCGAGGCTGTTGACCTTTGCGTTCATATTGCCCATAGCGCCATGGCCCATTCCCTGCTGGAACAGAGCATAGTCGGCATTGCGCTGGTCAAGCTTCATGGCGTTGCCGTATGCATTGATAGCCTTCTGATAGTTGCGTTCCATGAAATAACTGTCACCAATGCGCATCCATGCATCCGACTCATACGGTTTGTCGCCGTTAGTCATGTTGATGAAATAGTTAAACTCCTTGGTGGCGTTAGCGAAATTGCCCTTGGCATAGGCCAAATACCCAAGATTGTAATGCGCCAATGGCATCAAATCAGTCTGACCCGAGCCTTCAGACTTCAAAAAGGCGCCGAAGAAACGCTCGGCATTGCCGTTGTCTTTCTTTTGCATATAGCTGTCGGCCAGCCAGTAGTAAGCCTCGGCTTTGACAGTGGCAGGTGTTTTCTTGTTGTTGACTGTCTTGGTCAGATATGAAACGGCTCCGTCATAGTCGGATGCGTTATAATCCTGAATTCCGATATCATAAGTTAGGCGGGCATAAATAGCCTGCATCTCATCGTTCAGATCAGGATATTTCTCCAAAGCGCGAATGGCTTTGTTATAATCTTTGTTGTTAAGATACAAATGAATCACCAACAACCTAGCCTCATCTCTGCGTGGTGAATCGGGATGTTTACCGATGTATTCGTCCAGTTGAGCCACCGCCTCGTTGAACGGATCGACGCCGCTTATAAAGCTCAGCATGGCATAGTTGAAAAGGGCGTCTTCGCTCATCTCGTGGTCGAAGTCGGTTTTATGCGCAACCAGATAAGCGTTACGTGCGAACTTGTCCTGACCGGTCTGGCTGTAGCACTGCGCAAGATAATACGAAGCGTACTGCGCCAGTTCGTCGTCGTTGCGTTTCTTGGTGGCATTTTGGAAATTGGTGATGGCACCTTCATAGTCGCCTTGTTTCATCTTGCAGAAGCCAATCTGAAACTCCACCTCACGAGCGAAGGGGCGTTTGCTGTTTTCTTGTGCAACAGTGTAGTATTCCAAAGCCTTGGCATAGTTCTGCTGTTCGTACCATGATTCAGCCACTATCAAAGCCAGCTCAGCCTTACGCGTCTTGTCGGCGGCGGCCAGCACAGTGTCGGCGTATTGAGTCACTGTGGCGTAGTTAGCCTCTACAAAATCTATCTGCATCAAATAAAGCGGCACCACATCCTTGTATTTCGGCGACGACTCAATCTTTTTAAAATGGAACTTCGCCTCGTCGTATTTTTTGTTGACATATTGAATGTGAGCGTAGTAATAACGGGCGTCGTCGCCATAAGGGCTTTCCATAAAAACGGCCTTGTAAAACAGCGGCGCCGCCTTGTCAATGTCGTTAGTCTGGTAATAGGCCAGGCCTTTCTTAAAGTAAAACTCAGCCCTGTCTTCCTTCGACAAAGCATCTTCGTTAATCACTTCATATTTTTTCAGAGCGTCGCGGTATTTTCTGTTTTTGAACAGAGTGTTGGCATATAAAAGATCGGCTTTCGGAGCCAATGTGCTTGTAGGATTTTCCTTTGAAAACAGCATCAACTGTTCCTCACCCGCACCCATGTATGACGAACAGGCAGCTTCATAAAAACGAGCTTCAACCATCTTCTGTTCACTCTGTCCGTCGCATATGCTCAAATAGCGGTTAAACAGTTCGGCAGCAGAGCTGTAATTCTGGTTGTCAAACAGGGTTTTAGCCTCTTGGAACACAGCTTCAGGATCATAGCCATCAATCCTCTTTTGCGCTGATAATGAAGCTGTTACAAAAGTCAACAGAAGCGTTATTATGAATAATTTTCCTCTTCTTGGCATACTGAAAAATTTTTTGCGAATTTATGAAAAAATAACGAGCTAAAAAAGGATTTAGTGTAAAAAATTTTGCCTCTGAATTCATTAAAATCCAGAGGCAAAAAATGAAAGGCATAAGCGGGATTCTGTACTCATTGCTGAGTGATTGTCATTTCTCCAATCCTGACGTCACCGTCAGGCTTTAGCAACCTACCCTCCCGGCTCGGACGAGCAGCCCTCAATCACCGGTATATTTGGTCTTGCAGCCCATAAGGTTTACCTCATTGCCGTGTCACCATGGCAACGCGTGAGCTCTTGCCTCGCGTTTTCACCCTTACCCCTCGACAAGTTCAGGGCGGTAATTTTCTGTGGCACTTGCTGTCGTTGTCTCCAACGCCTTCCCGTTAGGAAGTATGGTGCTCTGCGCTGTCCCGACTTTCCTCACGCTGGCCCAACGCCAGCCTGCGACAATCGCCTTCCAGGGCGCAAAAATACAAAAAATTTCCCAACCTGCGGTTTTGGTTTTGAAAAATAGTTTACATAATGAGGTTCCGCGCTCCACTCCGTTCCGCTCGGAATGACAGCCTTTTTAGTGTAGAGTTTAGAGTTTAGAGTAGTTTAGAAGTTTAGAGTGGAAAGTTTGGGGGAAATGAAAAAAGAGCCAGCCTTAAGGCTGGCTCTTTTGATTATTCCCGATGATGATCGGTTAAAATGGATTAGAGTACAATGGCTCAACAGCTTAGAATGCGATGACTGAGCGAACATACCAGGTAGCATCCTTAGCATAGTTGAATGCACAGCCGTCTGTGAAATATATGACCCATGCGCGGACGTGAGTTTGCTCTGTACTCGCCCAATAGCTGCCTGCCTGGAACCCCGTACCGCCAGCATCGGTGATGACGCTGTTGAGGTTGTTGGCCTTGTAAGTGTTGTTTACACTTGTGGTGAGGTCCGTAGTGACAGCGGAGCCTGCCTTCTTGGTGGCTAAACCCTGAACAATCAGGTTCCACTGGCCCATGGAAGGCATGAACCAGCCACTGGTGCCCGTTGGGGCGGTAGTACCGTTGTTGCTCACGGCGGCGGTTGCGGCTGTGTGGTAATGGCTGCTGTGGCCGTCCGCGGTCAGCGTACTGGTACAGGTGATACCGTTCATGAAACCGAGGGCGGTAGCAATAGCACCGGTCTGGCCGCCGATGCCGTCCAAACAGTCTGCATAGCCGGCGTCTTTTTTGGCCCACTGGCACTTACTACCACTGTTGGCATCGCTCAAGGCGATGGCCAGGCCCTTGTAGCTGGCGCTGCTGGCATCGACGCTACCGGCAGTGCCCACGTAGGCGATAATGGCCACAGCGGTTTTGCTTGCGGCGCTTGCAGCAGCTACCGTAGCATATACATTGCCGTCGGTGGTCACCACACTGCCAACATAGTCGCTTGCCGCTGCGCTGAGGGCGATAGGGTAAGTTAAGGGGCCAGGATAATAAGTATACGGGCTGGTGGTGATTGGACCTGTCACAACACCGCCGATAGTCACCGTGCCGCAGGTGCCAGTAAAACCAGCACCGATACTATTAGTAGCACCTCCACCCATCGTGGCGGTCACTTGGGTCACGCCCCTGGTGATAGTGATGTTGCCGCAAGTTCCTTCATAACCAGAGCCGATGCCAGCCCCTCCATTATTGCCGCCCGTAGCCGTGACAGTGCCGCCAGAGATGGTGATGTTGCCGCAAGTTCCTAGAAAACCAGAGCCGATGCCAGCCGCTTGATTGCCACCCGTAGCCGTAATGGTGCCGCCCTGAATCTCAATGTTACCACAGGCGATATTATATCCTCCACCGATGCCGACACCATAGCCGTTGCTGCTGGCCGTGAGAGAACCTGTGCCATTGATGGTGAGCGTCTTGCCAACAGCAGCCTGGATGCCAGGATAATTCTCATAGAATCCCTTCACAGTATTCGTACCGCTGAGGATAATGGTGGCATCGCCAAGACAAGTGATGCCGGCCCATTTGCAACTACTATTATTAGTTCCATTGATGGTCGCGTTGTTCAGCGTCACCGTGGCACCGTCGAGGATGGAGATTTTCACTGGATAGTGTTCCACATCAAGAGTTCCAGTCAGGGTTTGGCCATTGGTTGCCGTGTAGTTCGCGGTGAGGTAATTAAGGTAAACGATATTGCTCGCTACAGCACTGGAATTGCTTAACTTGGCATAATCGTTGGCATTTATCGCTGGAATGTCGAGGGTATAGCCCACGTGGCCTATCGCGATGTGAGAGCTAGCAACTGCAGCTTGTGGAAGTAAAATGGCATATTTCTTGGTGTCGCTTTCCGATTTCGTGGTAATCATGCCCGTGGTCTCCGTGTTAGGAACGATGCCCGGAGTGCCGCCGAAGTTGATGGTCGCTTCAGTGTATCTGTCGCCAATGCCCACAGCGTCGGTGGTGCCGCTTGTTAACGTGAGTTCCACCAATGCGCACTTGTTCTTAAGCTCACAGTTATATTCAGTTGTGTTATGATAATACTCCGCAGAACCACATGACAGCACCGGCAAATTGCTGCTCTGGTTGCTGATATTTACTGTGAAATCTGTTGTCGTGCTAGCAGTAGGCGTAACGCTCGGCTCAAGACCACCCACAAAGAAGAAATCAATCTTTGTGCCATCGGAAGGCTCAACAATATCACCTGAAAACACGCCGCTTGTACGGGTCAATGTGCCAATGTAATGTGTTCCGTCACCGACATAGATTTTGTCGTCATCCTCGTATGTCACTGTGGCGTTTTCAGCTCCAGGGGTGACAATGTGTCTGCCATCAACATTCAAAGTGATGTTAACCTTGTTTGCATTTACAGGAACCACCTGTTCAACTTTTTTCTTACACTGTGTAAAACCGAGCGTCAGCGCAAGAGCTAACAATAATGCAGCGCCTTTTTTATTGCGCTTACGGCGTGCTATTGCATAACCTGCGCCCAAAGCGCCCATTACCAGCAGCCCGCTTCCCAGAGGAGCATTGCCGAAGGTTTGGTTGTACAGACCGGTAAAAACAATCTCATTGTCACGCGTCCCATTGTAAACTTCATCAACGCGGAACAGGTTGTCGTTTCGCTGAGCGAATACGTTCATTGGCAACAGCATACACGCCATCACCATCGAAAGCACCAAAGCTTTCATGTTAATAGTTTTTTTCATTTGAATTATCATTAATATAATTTTAGGTTTATGTCCAATAATGACAGACTGTAAATTGTTGAATATCAACAACCGGGAATGGGTATTAGTTAATTTACGAGTCGTCATTTATTGTTTGAATTGGAATTGCAAAAATACAAAAAAAAATCACTTTAGTGATTTTTTTAGTTGTTCAGTTAATCAGTTGTTCAGTTAGTCAGTTGATTGGATTTCTGTTAACTGAACAACTGACTAACTGATTAACTGAATAACTAAATCTTAAACGTCTCCCCCGCTTCAGGGATAACAATATCCTTAAACCCATTATTCTTTCTGAGATATTTCGCGTATGTCTCCTGCACCTTGGCCTCGCCGTGCACGATGAACACTTTCTTCACCTTTTCGGGATCCTGGCATTTCAGATACTCTGACATCTCACTGTAGTCGCCGTGACCACTGAAAGTGTCGATGCTGTATATCTCGGCATTCACCTTGTGCGGCATTCCGAAGATTGAAATCTCTTTCTCGCCGGATAAAATCCTGGCGCCTAAGGTCGTAGGAGAGCAATAACCTATCGAAAGCACCGAGTTTTTAGGATTGTCGATGTTGTTCGCCAAGTGGTGTTTCACCCTACCGGCTTCCATCATGCCCGATGCCGAGATGATGATGCACGGCTCTTTTGTCTCGTTCAACGACTTGCTCATCTCCACACTGGTGATGTAATGCAAGCTGTTGAATCCGAACGGGTCGTCGTCGTATCTCAAGACCTCGGCCACGTCTTTGTTGAACTCTTCGAGGTGCATTCTGAAGATGGTGGTGGCGTTGGTAGCCAACGGGCTGTCGACATAAACCGGGATGCGCGGCAGCTTACCGGCGTTGTAAAAGTTGTTCAGAATATACACAATCTCCTGCGTACGGCCGATGGCAAACGACGGTATGATCAACTTGCCTTTCTTCTCGACGCAAGTGTGGTGGATAACCTCCAAAAGCTTAGCTTCAGCGTCTTCTTTATCTTCATGAAGTCTGTCGCCATAGGTGCTCTCCGTGATAAGATAATCGCATTGCGGGAATTTCGCCGGCGGCTTCAACAGATAGTTCGACTGGCGTCCGATATCGCCTGTATATCCAATCTGTGTGATATGTCCGTTCTCATCGATTCTGATAGTGGCACAGGCGCTGCCGAGCATATGGCCTGTGTTGTAAAACTTCACGCTGATGTTGTTATCAATATAAAAACGGCGGTTTGCCTCGGTGGTGATAAACAGCTGCAGACATTCACGGGCGTCTTTCTCGGTGTAGATCGGCTCCACGCGTTTCAATCCTTGGCGCGAGCGTTTTTTATTAAACCAATGGGTATCACTTTCCTGTATAAAACCGCTGTCGGGCAGCATGATGGAGCACAACTCGCGCGTCTCAGGCGTACATATCACCGAGCCTCGGAATCCTTTCTTATAGAAATAAGGTATCAATCCAGAATGGTCGATGTGGGCGTGAGTCAAAATGATGCAGTCAATCTCCTCTGGATCAACCATGATATTGCGGTTCATGGCATCGGTTTCCAGACCCTTACCCTGAAACATTCCGCAATCAAGCAACAATTTCTTGCCTTTTTCGGTGACGATCAAATGCTTACTGCCTGTCACCTCGCGCGCAGCGCCTATAAATTTTATCTTCATTTTATAACATTGAGTCTTCTAACAACAACACCGTTATCTGTCAGTATATTCACAAGATACATACCGTTTTCAAACTGGCTCATGTCAAGCATAACATCATCACTGTCAACCGTTTGACTCATCACAACACAACCCAATGTGTTATAAACAGTGATTTGTCTGACCAATTCAGCCTTGATGTTGACTTTACCCGATGTAGGGTTAGGATAAAGCGCCACTTTTTCGGCCCAGGCTTCGCCCGTCGCTGTCACATCCACCAAAATGGTAATCGGATCCGACTGGCAGTCGTTCTGGTAGAAAGCTATTATACGGTAATAATACTCACCCGGCTCGTCAAAGTCGTAATCCATAGCGCCATAATGGCTGATAGAAGGTGTATTCACAATACGCTTGATCAGCTCGTAGTTTTCATCGTCCAGACTTCTGTAAATCTCAAATCTGTCGAGGGTATATTCGTAGACGGCTCTATCCCACTCCAACTTCACGCCAAACTCGTTGTCTTCCCAGAAATACTCACCCTTAAAGTTATCAGGCGCCGGGCAAACCACCGGCTGAGGCTCGTTGACAACCACCGTAACACCAGCCGATGCTGTCATGTCGCCGGAAGTGACTGTAATTGTATATGTCGTTGTCTCCAAAGGAGTTGCGACAGTTGTAGCCGCATTAGGATTGGTCAGCGTACTGCTTGGAGTCCAAGAGTATGTGTAGTTGCCGTTGCCGCCCGAACAGACGCAGCTCAAAGTTGTTGTTTGGCCCACCTCAATATCTTGTGGATTGGCACTTGCTGTCACTGAAAGAGGAGCGAATATGGTTACCGTGGCTGTATTTGACATCGGAGACATTACATTGTTATATTTGGTGGCTACCTGATAGTTATATATTCCAGGAGTCAGATTAGAGTCAGTCCACATGGTGCCGGTCACTGCATTTGCCACCGCGACATTATTACGGTAAACTGTATAATTGGTGGCCGGATTGGCAGCTGTCCAATTAAGGCGCACCCCGTTGGTATTGATAACAGTTGCAGTGAGGTTTGATGGTGCTTTAACGACTGTCACGGTGCAAGTTTGTGACGCCGTCATGCCGCTGCTTGAAACCGTGCAGGTGTATGTGGTTGTGTTTTGCGGCGTTGCCACCGGATTGGCGATGCCAGGATTGTTGAGCGATGCGGCCGGTGTCCAGCTGTAAGTGTAATTGCCGTAACCTCCGGTTGCCACAGCGTTGAGCTGAGTGTTGCCACCCTGCGCAATCACAGGAGCCGTTGCCGACACATTGACATTCAACGGGTCGGGAGTGCCGCCCGAATTGATGTTTACTGTAGTTACAAATGTCTTTTTGTTGTATCCGAACACTGTCAGAGTAGCTTGTCCTGAGGTGCCAGGTGCACTGAAATTGATTGTGGCGCTGCCGTTAGTGATTGTAGCCGAGCCCATAATCTCGCCGTCGCGCGACAAGGTAGCCAAAGCACCGTCAGCGTTGGTGGCGCTCAGGCTGAGGCTGGTAGCCGTTGTGCTGATTGTTGCGGCTGCATTGACGCTCATCACGGCCGGCACGGCATTACGCAGGGTCAAAGTCGGGTCACCGAAAAGAATCCATGTATTGTAAGTGCCCTTATTCGCATTCTGCGAGGCGCCAAGGTCCAAAACCTTCATATTTCCGTTGATTGACACTCCGCCCATGGTGCGACGGATATTGTTTGAGTATGATTCAACCAAGATGTCTATCATCTCGTCCTGTCCGTATTGAGGTGGTGTCCATGGCTGTGAGATGTATGAGAACATTCCGCCTATGGCGCCTGTCGGATTGCCATTGGTGTTGTTGGTGGCACGCATCCAAGCTTCGGCGAAGCAATCGCTGGTGTGGTCGTATTTTCCGTTGAGGCAAGCCACCGAAATGATATACGGAAGCTTGTAATCATTGGTCAATGCGTTGACGTTGGAGTTGCTGTAACTGAACACTCCCCAAAGCGTGATGTTACCGTGGTTGCAGTAGTTGATGATGCTCACACCCTCGTTGATGTGCTGGCTCACCATGGCAGCGCTCGAAGTCACGCCTGTTACGCCCTGATAGTCACGATGCACCGTGGTGTAGCCGTATAGCAAAAGATCGTCTCTGATGTTGTCAATGTGCTGATAGTCTGACTCGCCAAAATGGCCCGGACCTTCGTCCTTGCTGACACCCTGTCCGACCTTGAGCCAAGTGGCTGTCTCGTCAATGTCTCTCTCGTAGTTCAGCACTTTGTTGACATGATTGGTCACCTGTGCCTCGGTCTCGCAGCAGAAACGGCCGACTATAACCTCATTGTAATAGTCATTGCCTGCCAGCTGGCCATACTGCAAGTCGCCATAGCCCGAATAATCCTGATTCCAGCCTCCGTTGGCCGAGATATACACTCCCGGAATCTGATTCACATCGCCCACAAGCAGAATATCTGTCAAATTGGGATGCGAGCTGTAGTAATTCTGAATGTACGACTTGATAGCCGTTGCTGTCGTTCCGGTAGCGCTGGTGCCAACCATTGTTGTCGGACGGCCAATCTGCTTCTTCCATGCCACAAAAGGCTCCATAGCTGTCATGAAAGCGTCATGGCAGATTATCAGAAGTTCTCCGTCGTCGGCAATCGATGTATATCTCGACATCGATTCAGTGTAGTTGATATATCGGCTCTGATAAGCCTCATTGAACTCTCGGTCTATGCTCATAGCTTTGGCACGGTTTGTCAAGACATTGCGGTCATCTTTGCCGGTGTTTGTCATCTTTATCGTCAGATGATTATAAACTCTCAGCACTTTTGTCACAGGGTTATATGAATAAGGTGTGACCACAATATTCTGGCCTCGTACGTCACGATGGATATAAGGCTCGTGAAGCTGTACGGCATCTGCTGGATAAAAAGCATCGCGCTGATACATCGCGCCATATGTGTAAGGCACATCCTCGGGGTTGATGCTACGCGGAAAATCGCCTTTGGACGGAGCTATCTCCACATTTTCATAATCGGTGTATTCCGACCCAATCACCTCAACTGCCATCAGCGCATCATCGCCGATGATTGCAGGTATTACCACACTCGGCACATCAGGCTCTCCCGCCTGTGCCATCGTCATCATTTTATCGGCTTTGACAACAATGGCTTCACCGTTTGGTGTCATCACACCGACTGTATTGAATCCATCCAGATTAAATTCCATCTTGATCTCGTCTTCTGTTGATGAAATCAAATTGACATTCCATTGCTGTGCAAATGCAAATTGCATGCAAACAAAGCTAATTGCTAATAATAAGAGCTTTTTCATAGACTTAATTTTTCGCAAAGATACACAAAAAAAGGACGCCGGCGTCCGGCGTCCTTCATTTTTTATCAAAAATCAATTACTTGATAATGACTTTCTTGATTTCTGAGCTACCGTTGGCGATAACTTTGAGGAAGTAAACGCCGCTGAAGTCGCTCACATTAAGTTCGACATTGCCTTCACCGCTGCCGCTGAGAACTACCTGACCGATGCTGTTGATAAGCTGGTACTCATAGCTGTCGGCTGTTGTGACAACATTCACAACACCGCTTGCAGGGTTAGGATAGACAACAACATTCATGTTTTCAACTTCAATAACGCCGTCAAACTCAGCGACGACAATCACTCTTGCAGGTGTCGACATCTGACCCTCGTTCTTTGCAGCATATACTGCGTATGTGTAGACGCCGTCATGTGGAAGAACATCGTTTAACGATGTGCCTGTTGTCTCACCGACAAGCTCACCGTCACGTTTGACAACATATTTGTCAGCATCGGCCGATGCATCCCATGTGAGAGTCACATTGGCACCTTCAACTGATGCAACGAGGTTTGTTGCAGGATCGATGAATGTGAAAACATTTGTTGGCGGGAATTTGATGTCGTCAATCCATGCGCAGTCTGAACCGCTGTTCACTGAAGTGTCCTTGGTGTAGCTCCACTTGAATGTATGCTGACCAGCTGTCACAGCCTGTGTGAATTGTGTCCAGTTGACTGTACCTGACCAAACGCCCTTTTCCTGGTTGTCCATGTAGAAGTGAAGTTTGTCATAGTTGCTCTCTGATGAAACCTTGTACCAGAATGTCAACTCGCCAGCTGCCAACACGTCAACTGTAAGTGTAGCGTTGTAATCTGAATTTGCCAAACCTTCATTCATCGACTTGGCGCATTTTGTACCTCTGCCGCCATTGACGATTGTCCATGAGTCAGCCTGGTTGAATGACCAGTCACTGCTGAATACTCCTGATTCGAAGTCTTCCATGATTGCACCATAGCTCAACACGAAGACGTTTTCAACACTTAAGAAACCGGTTGTGAAGTTGTATGCAACCTCAAATGTTGTACCTGGCTCAACACTTGAATCAACAGTGTAGGCCACTGTCAAAGCCAGTGATTGACCTGCCTCAACAATATCTTCAGCAACCAAAACATCCGGAACAAACTCAAGATCCGGCGAGCAGCTTGTCATGGTTAATTGTCCGCCGACAAATGCAGCTGAACCGTTGTTTTTGAATGTGAATTCGACAGTAGCGTCATCAACGATCATCTGTTCAAGCGCAAGCACAGGAGCGTGCATGTTAACCATAATCTTGCCTGTCCAAACATTATTGCCAGAAGTCATAGTGACATCAATCTGAGCCATAGTTTCATCAGGAACGTTGGCTGCCACTTCAAACTGGAAGCCTCCAACTGCTGCTGTTTCGCCAGCTGCAAGTGTTGCAACTGAACCTTCTGCTGCAGTGATTGTGAGATATTCACTCTCTGTTGAAAGTGCCACAGTGATATTATCGGCAGTCTCAACACCGACGTTCTTAACTTCAACGCTCATATCGATTGTCTCGCCATAGTTTGCCGGAGCGCTCATTGCGTAATCGTTAACTGTAACGTATGCGCCTTCTGCAGGAACCACTTCGATTGTGCCCAGGTAAGTTGCTCTGTTGTAACCGAGAACTACGAGGTCGGCCACGCCTACATTGCTCAATGCCGGGAATGTAAGTGCGCACTCACCATTGATAACCTCGCCACTGGCGATAATTTCGCCATCAAGCGACAATGTTGCGATACCGTAAGCTGCGTCTGCAGTGATATCGAGTTCAGTCATGCCGAGCATCAGCACAGACGGGCTTGCTGTAACGCCCATATCGGTTGGGATATCTGTTCTGATCATTGCTGACGGATCGCCGAAGAGAATCCATGCGTTGAATGTCTGATATGAATCGCCTGGAGCCATATCAAGAACGTACATACTACCATTCAAAGAAGCACCGCCGATAGTGTGTTTGAACTGGTCAACGCTGCGCCATCCGCACAAAATGTCAACCATTTCGTCCTGACCGTACATTGGCGGGATCCAAGGCTGTGACACAAATGAGAACATACCTGCGACAGCACCTGTAGGCTGGCCGTTCTGATTTGCACGCAACCATGACTCACCGAAGCATGTGCCGACATCGAACTTACCATTCAAGCAAGCCACCGACCAAACAACTGGAAGCATGCCATTGTTTGTCAAAGCCTGCACGTTGCTGACGCTGTAGTTGGCTACGCCCCAAGTGGTTTCTGAACCGTGGTTGCAGTAGTTGATGATGCTAATACCCTCGTTGATTGTACCGCTGATGGTAGTCACGCTGGCGTCACCGCCCGAACCGCCGTGATGCTCTGTAACTGTAGCGTATGTGTAGTGCATGAGGGTATCACGGATGAAGTCGATATGCTGGTAGTCATCCTCACCATAGTGACCACTGCCGGCGCCATAGTAACCGATACCCATACCTTTGTTGACCCATGAGGCACCTGCCTGAATGTCACGCTCGTAGTAAATGGTCTTGTTGACCTGCAAATCAGCGTCGGCAGCGTTAGCAACCGAGAAACGGCCAATTAAAACCTCGATATAGTCATCATTACCTTCAAGTTTTGCAATATAGTTGTCAGAATACACTGTACCGCCTGAACCATAACCGAGGTTCTTAGGTGTGATATCGTTGTATTCACCAACCAAGAGCACGAACTCAAGGTTATGAGCTGGATCGTTGTAGAAATTCTGAACGTAAGATTTGATGTTTTCAATGTTATTGCCACCAGCTGTTGTCACGCTCACCATTGTGGTTGGACGGCCAGATTTGATCTTCCAGTCAACCAATGGCTGAAGGTTTGTCATATACTGGTCTGCGCAGATGATAAGCAATTCGCCATTATCCTCATCAAAGGTGTATCTGGTGCCAGTCTCTCCGAAGTTGATGAAACGTTGGTCGTACATGGCCTTTTGTTCCGGATCAACCTTGATGGTGTTGCTTCTGCGGGCAGCCTTCTGGTTTTCACCGTTGTCGCTCACCTTTGTCATGGCGATTGTCATGCTTGTGTAAACACGCAATGTCTTGGTCACGGGGTTGTAAGCGAATGGGCGAACCATGATGTTCTGACCACGGAAATCTCTCAAGATGTAAGGTTTCTCGAGATATGCCTGTGTTGCCGGCCAGAAAGCGTTCTGCTGGTACATTGCACCATAGGTGTAAGGAACATCCTCCGGATTGATCTGACGGCTGAAGTTTCCTTTTGAAGGTGCCACCTCAATGTTTTCAAAATCAACGTATGTTGAATTCACAATGTTAACGGTCATTTCAGCACGATCACCGATGATGGCCGGAATAGGTGCCATCGGAAGGTCAGGAGCACCGGCTTCCAGCATGCTGGCCATCTTGTCCATGCTGATGACATACTGCTTGCCGTTAGGTGTAGTCACACTCTGTGTGTAGAAACCGTCGATATTGACATTGACGACGATTTCATTTTCTGTCGAAGAGACCAATGTCTTCTTCATCTTAGTCGGGGAATCACTTGTGATTCCATGCCATTCCTGAGCGAATCCCATAAATGAGAACATCAGGAACAAAGCTGTTAGTAATAATGATTTTCTCATAATTTATAAAATGGTTTAATAATTATTTAATCCTTTTTATACCTTTTTTATTAATAGGCTCGCAAAGATATAAAAAAAAAGGATGCCGTAGCCGGCATCCTTAAAATATTTTTTTGAAAACTATTACTTAACAGTAATCTTTCTTACTGCGACATTACCGTCAGCAACAATTCTCAAGAAGTAAACACCATTGAGTTCGCTTACATTAACAGCTGCTCTGCCGTTAGCGTTGCCGCTGAGAACGACCTGACCGATGCTGTTGATGATCTGGTACTCATAGTTGTTGGCGTCTGTTACGATATTCAACACATTCTGTGCCGGGTTAGGATAAACACTGACCTTAACACTTTCAGGGTTGATAACATTGTCAAATTCAGCGACCACTGTGGTTGTCACAGGTGTTGACATGTTACCGGCGTTTGTAGCTGCAAACACTGCATATGTGTAAACACCGTCCTTTGAAAGGACATCGTTGTATGATGTAGCTGTCACTGCATTTGCGATTGTCTCGCCATTGCGTTTGATAACATACTTGTCAGCGTCGGCTGAAGCAGCCCATGAGAGAGCGACATTGCTGCCATCAACTTCAGCTACGAGGTCGGTAGCAGGTGCGAGGAATGTGATAACATTGGTTGGAGGGAACTTGATGTCGTCAATCTTAGCGCAGTCGTCACCGCTGTTCACCGAGCTGTCTTTGTGGTACTCCCACTTGAATGTGTGCTGACCGGTAGTCACTGGCTGTACAAATTCTGTCCATGCGACGCTACCCGACCAGACACCCATCTGCTGGTTGTCCATGTAGAAGAACAGCTTGTCGTAGTTGGCTTCTGATGAAACATAGTATTGGAATGTGAGATTGCCGGCTGCAAGGACGTTAACTGTCAGAGTTGCCGAGTAGTCTGTGCTGCTAAGGCCTTCGTTCATTGATTTAGCACACTTTGTACCCTTGACACCGCCATCAACGATTGTCCATGAGTTGTTCTGGCTGAATGACCAGTCATTGCTGAACACACCTGATTCAAAGTCTTCCATGATGGCACCGTAGCTAATTACAAAGATGTCTTCAATCTCGAAGAGACCGGTTGTGAAGTTGTATGCAGCTTCAAATGTTGTACCAATCTCAACGCTTGGGGCAACTGTATAATTTGAAGTCAATGTAAGTGTCTGACCACCCTCAACGACATCCTCAGCAACCACTGTCTCCGGATCAAATACGAGGTCTGGTGAGCAGCTTGTGAGGCTCAAGACACCGCCATAGAATGGAGCTGTACCTGTGTTCTTGAATGTAATTGTCACAGCATCATCGGTTTTTTCAATAGCCTCGAATGCTAGCACCGGAGCGTGGAGTGTGATTGTGATATTAGCATTCCATGTGTCTGTGCCGTCTGTAACGTCGAGGACGAACTGTGCTTTGAGTTTGTCAGGAACATTTTCTGCAACTTCAAACTGGAAGCCAGCAACTATATCCATCTGATCCGGATCCAATGCCGCGCATGAACCTTCACCGCTTAAAACAGTGACATATTCGCAATCTGTTGTGAGTGTTGCTGTAATAGCCCCTGATGGCAATGTACCAACGTTCTTCAATGTGACATTCATGTCAACAGTCTCACCATAGTTAGCCTGTTCAACATTCAAAGCATATGAATCAACTGCCACGTAAGCACCTGTCATTGCCGCGCAAGGTACTTCGGCAATGTATGGCTGACGCTGTGGATGTGTCACAACAATCTTGGCGTTACCGCCTGAGGTGATAGGAGTGATCGGAATGTCGGCTGTGCCTTCAGCACCGATTTCGCCAGCGCCATAAAGAACGCCGTCCTTTGAAATACCAACGTATGAACCCGGGTCAGCTGACACTGTGTAGAAGTCCATTCCGATAGGAAGTGTTGGCATGTGTGAAACTGTGTTTTCAGTTGGGTTTACATGATAGTAGCAGATAGAACCGTCACCGAGTACATGGTATGACTCCCAGTAGTACTGGTCGGTAACACTGCCTTCATAACCATTGGCGTGTGCGTATGCGACTGCGACATTACCAACGAATGGAACAGCTGACAAGCTGTTGAAGTCATCCTGGAACTGTGTGTCGTAAATACCGATTGCTGTCTGCTCAAATGTTGGCATCTGACCGAACACGTTGGTTGCACCGACTGTGAAGTAGTAGTCCTCATACCAATAAGTACTTGGGCATGAGCCTACGTATGCGAAAGCACCCTTGTTAGGAGCGATGATGAATGTCTCACCGAAGCATTTTCCATTGATACCCCAGTCAGCAGCCTGGCAGCAGTTACCCATTGCCCAGAAATACTTGTCGGTATTGGTCAACTGATTGATGTTGCTGTTGGTGAATGAAGGATCAGCCCAGCTTGTGTTGCTGCCGTGTGCGGTGTAGTTAACGAAACCGACACCTGAATCCATAGGAGCGTAGCAACCTGTGTAAGGTTGGCCTAACCAGTTGTAAACATTAGCGAAACCGTGCTCTGTGTTGTAGTAGTATTCCATAGCATACTGGATTGAAGGAGCTCCGTCGTATGCTGTCCAATATGAATCCCAACCGGCGATGAGCAGAGTGTTGCTCAAGTATGAAGGATCCGGCATGGTGTACTGCTCATACTGTAATGACTTGTTCAACACTGCCTCAAGTTCAGCAACTGTCTCGCAAGTGAAACGGCTGTGATACATATCACCGAAAACGTCATTATCAGTTGTGTAGTAGTAAAGGTCTGTCACGCAGTGTGATGCTGAACCTGTCTGTGATGCAGGAACCTGGTTGTTGTCACCGAAGATGATGAGGAATGTAGGAGCCTGACCAGCTGCAACGCCTTCATTGTATTTGTTGTGGATGAAAGTCTTGATAGCTGTGGCGTTTGTCCCGATTTCGTCGGTGTAGTTGACATCGAGATAGAAACCTTTTTCGGTCTTCCACTCAATCCATGGCTGCATAGCTGTTTCGAACATACGGTTAGCAACAACCAAAACCTTTACTGGCACTGCCCAGAGGTCAGGGTGCTCATCGTAGATGTCACGGATAGCTTTTTCGTTGAACAGCATCGAATAAACCGGTCTGAAGTAAGGGCTGTATGTGTTGACCAAAGTTTTTTCTGTACGCTCAAGATCAGCGTTTTCAAATGTCACTTCAACTTCGATGTCGTTGTAAACGCGGATGGTGTTGGCAGCGGCATTGTATCTGACTGTGTTGAGCTGCAAAGCACCGATCTGGATACCACGCATTGTTCCCATCACTGTAACTTCAGCGATTGGTCTGGTCTCGTCGAAACCTCTCTGTGCGTAAGCTTCCTCGTTGTAAACAAACTTAACATCTTTTTCGCTCTTGCTCTGTGAAGGCTGCTGAGGGAAAATTCTCTCAATGCCATAGTCGGCAAGATTGTACTCGTTGACTGTGTAATTTTTCACTGTCACAACTGGGGTAGCACCAAAAGGAACAGCGATCAGCTCACGGTTGACTGGAACCTGTGGTTCTCCGATGTTACCACCGGCTACTGAATTGTCTAATGTAATCATCGAGAATTCACCTTTCTCTGTTGAGACTGGCATGCTCTCAATGCTGTTGAATGAGAATGTGCCTGAGAAGCCTGTCATGCTCACGTTCTGTGCGCCACGGGCATCCTTAGCCATTGGCTTGAGGTCGATACGACCCTGTGCAAAAGCCTGGGAACCGATCAATACGATAGCCAATGCCATTGCAAGCTTTCTGAGTTGTAATCTTTTCATTGTTAATTGATTAAGTTAGTTTATTAATTTTATTAATTGATTTTCCTTCGAAAAATCGCGTTATAAAACTTGCAAAGATACAATTATTTTTTAAAAGCGTCTCTTTTTTTTCAAAATAATTAATCAGTTATTTCGACAATATCCTCTTGTATTCCTTTTTGGAATTTAAAACTTCCATGGCTTTCTGCACCATTTTGTCTTCTTTCATGACCACCCGATAATACTTGTCAATATCCCACAAATCCTGTGCAATCATCCCCTTCATCCTAAGTTTTATCCACATTTCGGAACGCTGGTATTGCTCATCATCCCATTTCACCCCCTTGCTCTCGGCCATAGTCTTCAGATTCTCTATCATATCATCGGTAATCGTGAATTCATCATTGTACAATTTAAAGTCGGGATAGTTGTGATTGAGCTGTTCGCGGTTTTTCAGCACATAATCTATGCAATAATTGTTGAACACGGTTTTTCTGACAAGGTTGGTCAGAAGCTTGGTGTTGAAAGTTGTGTCGGCCGGCATGAAAATATCGGGCATTATGCCTCCTCCACCATACACGGTGCGACCGCAGTTGAGCGTGTAATACTTAAGAGAATCAGGGAATTGAATGCTGTCGGCATGGTAGTATTCGCCATGTTCCAGACGTTTGGTCATCTCTTTGAAATAATCTTCCGAGCCTTTCTCGTACGAGCGCTGGATGCAGCGTCCGGTCGGGGTGTAGTAACGTGCTGTTGTAAGACGAACCTGTGCGCCGTCGGGCAGGTTGAACGGCCGCTGCACCAAGCCCTTGCCGAATGTGCGACGTCCGATAAGCACTCCGCGGTCCCAATCCTGCACAGCGCCCGACACGATTTCGCTTGCCGACGCGCTGCCCTCGTCAATCAAAACCACCAATCCGCCATCGCGGAACTCGCCGTCGCTGTCGGTTGCGAATATCTGCTTCGGACTTGCCAAACCCTCAGTAAACACAACGGTTTTACCGCTGCCCAAAAATTCGTTGCCCAAGCCGAATGCGGTTTGCAGATAACCGCCCGAATTGCCTCGCAAGTCGAAAATCAACGATTTCATACCCTGCGCCTTAAGCTCAGCCAAAGCTTTCTCAAACTCATCAACCGATTGCTGAGCGAACTGGTCAAGTTTTATGTAGCCGATTCTTTTGTCGACCATGAAATAAGTGTTGATGCTATTGAGCGGTATCTTATCCCTAATTATTTCAAAATCAAGTATTTCAGGATCATCACCACGCTTAATGCCAAGCATCACTTTTGTACCCTTCCTGCCACGCAGATGCGAAGTCACAAACTCGTTGTTGATTTTTTTTCCGAAAGCATCCTCACCGTCAATCTTGACTATCCTGTCGCCGGCCATTATGCCGACTTTCTCCGACGGACCGCCCGGCACCGCCGACACAACCAGAATGGTGTCGCGCAAAATCTGGAAAGTCACGCCTATACCCTCGAAGCTGCCTTCCAGGTTCTCGTTGGCTTTCTTGACATCCTTGGCCGCAATGTAGGTGCTGTGCGGATCAAGCGCTTTGAGCATAGCGGTTATCGCCTCTTCGGTCAGCTTGGCCATGTCGGTGCTGTCAACATAAAACTTGTCGATTATATACATGGTGGTGGCCAGTTTCTGAGTGGTCGCTGCTGGATTCTCCTTATTCTGAGCCAGGCACAACTGACTGATTGTCAACAATATAACTAATAATACCTTTTTCATTATGAACGTATGATTTCAAAAGAGTTGTCTTCGTTGATTCTGATAATTGTGGAAGCTTTCGGCTTGACTATGTCGTCATGGAACAAACTGACCACGTAATCGGCGGCGTTTTTCATATTATCCGATATGTCGATGAAGTTGGACGGCGACGGTTCACCGCTTAGATTGGCCGACGTGGATGTTATCGGATGGCCGAGCCTTTTGATCACCTCTTTGCAGAACTCATTGGTTGTCACGCGAATGCATGCGCTACCGTCAAGCGAAAGGTTTTTGGCCAGTCCTTTTGAGTCTTTATAAATGATACTCAACGGATTAGGTGCAGCCTTAATCAAATCCCCGACAATTGGTGACGGATTTTTCACATAGTTTTTGATGCTGTCGACTGAATCGACCAGTATTATCAAGCCTTTCTTATCGGCAGGACGGTTTTTTATCTTGTAAATCTTTTCGATTGCACGCGAATTGGTGGCGTCGCAGCCAATTCCCCAGATGGTGTCGGTCGGATAAACTATCACCTTCCCCTCCTGGAGCAATTTCACACAAAGGTTCACTTCTTCTTCAAAAGTATTCATAATCTATCTGTTAGTTCTTTAATTTCAATAAAGTTAGCGCAGTTGAAATGCCCTTCGGGACATTGCTTATATCCATGCAGTCCGCACGGACGGCATTTCAGATTGCGGTTTTCCTCCACAACCGCCGAATCTTCCGACAAAGGTCCGAAGCCGAAATCGGTGACGGTGGAACAGAAAATAGCTGTGGTTGGCGCATTTTGCGAGCTTGCCAGATGCATTGGCGAAGAATCGCAAACATAATTCATAGCCGCATCCTTCATCAGTGCTGCCGACTCAAGCAAATTCAGCTTGCCGGCCAAGCTTTCCATGCGCTTGCCCGGCACATTGGCTATTATACGGTCGCAAAGCTTGGCATCGTCTTTACCGCCCAGCAAATACACTTTCAAATCGTCAGGCACCAGCTTTAAAAACTGCACCCAGCGACATTCGGGAAACTGTTTGGTAAACCACAGCGAGCATGGCGCCACACAAATATATCTCTCTGATTTATAAACGTTTACCTTTTCAAAAACCGCCTCACTCGGATACAAACCAGGGCGCACAGCCTTGTCGTCGGTCAAGTGAGCTATCAGCCTTTGATTGCGGTCAACCTCGTGCAGTCCGCGCACTCCAATCTCGTGTTTGGCCTTGTATGTAAAGAAACAACTGAACGGATTTTTGTTGAATCCGGCCGTCGCCTTGGCCTTGCCGAATGTCGTGAGCAGTCCGGTGGCTGCATAGCGTTGCACGTTGACAATCAAATCGTAACGCTCGGCGCGAATTTGTTTCAAAATCGAAAAAAGATGGCGGTATTTCTTAGTTTTCTTGTCCCATGCGAACACATTTTTTATAAAAGGATGCCCTTCAAAAAGGCTCTCGTAGCCTTTTTTAATCACCATATCTATCTGACTGTCAGGATAATAAGCATGAAGCTTCTCGCACAAGGCTGTAGCGAGAATAACATCACCTATCGATGCGGTCTGGATGACAAGAAACTTTTTCATAGTCTTGATGTAAACAAACTACAAAAATACGAAATTTTCATTGATGTAGTATATTTTTTCAAGTTTTCTAAAGTCTAAAAACTAAAGGCTAACGACTTTTTTACTATTTTTGCACAAAATTTTTCTACAGCTTTTATATGTGGTTGATATTAGCGGCATTGGCGATAGGACTTGTCTACGCTTCGTTGTTGTATCTCTTTTCAAAGAAGTACAGCAAGCCTCTGACAGTTTTGCTGTTCACCCTACGCACAATAGCGGTAACGGTGGCGGTGATGCTGTGCTTTAACCCGTATATTAAGCAGAAAACGCATAAAATCGAGCAGCCGATAGTGGTTTTGGCTGAGGATAATTCCGCCTCGATTACCATGACCAAAGATTCTCTGTTTTACAAGGAGAAATACCCTGAGATTCTGGATTCCCTAATCGGCCGGCTCGACAAAGACTATGAGGTTGTAACATACGCGTTTGGCGATCAGTACACCAACATCGCCGAAGCCTTATCAACCATCTCAAGGCAATATTACAAAAAGAATGTAGGAGCGGTGATTCTGTTATCCGACGGCATTGTAAATCAAGGAGTTAATCCGGAATTAAACATCGACAGCTATCCGTTCACAATTTATACTGTCACTTTAGGCGACACAGTTTCTTATCCGTCAATGACCATCAAAGATGTGCAATACAACAAGACTGTGCAAGCCAACATGCTGTTCCCGCTCAGAGTTACTGTAAATGCCAACAATTACAAAGGTAATGATATTGACGTGACAGTGACAATGGATGGAGTTGAAGTGGCGGGCGCAAAAGCTCACGTCACATCAAATCGTTATTCAAAAACATTTGATTTCAATGTGGATTCAGGCAATGAAGGCACCAAGCAGATCAACATATTGTTAAATAAGGTGTCGTCACGTAGGGTTTTCATCAACGTGACCGACAAAAAATACCGCATTCTTTGCTTGGCCAAGGCACCGCATCCCGACATTGCGGCAATCAGATCGGCGCTTGACAACCATTTTGAATTTGAGGTCAGATATGGCGAAGACATTGACAATATCAATGATTACGATTTGGTGATTTTGCATCAGTTTAACGCAAATGCGTCGCAGGAAGAGTCGCTGCAGATTCCGTCGCTGTCAATTATCGGTTCAGCCACCGATTTCGACGCATTCAACCAAGCGCACCGCAACCTGAGCATAAAGCGTGGCGCAGCCAACACCAATCTGGATATCAGCGCGCGCTACAACAACAATTTCGGCTTGTTTACCATAGGATCGGAAATTAAAAATGAGATAAAATCCTATCCTCCGCTGTCGTTACCCCATCTCGAAACCGTATTCAAAGGCCGCCACGACGACCTGCTGATGATGAATATCCTGGATTTGGAAACACCGACACCTGTCATCGCTTTCACCACCAACAACGGCATCAAGCAGGCTTATTTCTTCGGAACCGGCTGCTGGCGTTGGAAACTTTATGAATATTTCCATCATAAAAACAATGACGGTTTCAACGAATTATTAAGCAAAACGGTGAAATATCTACTCACCGAACAAGACAAAGAACTGACTATCAATCACAAAGACAGTTACATCACAACCGAGGTCATCAGTTTGACTGCCGAACTGCGCAACCCAAGCCGTGAATTGGTGAATGAACCCGATTTGCATATTACAATTACACGTAGAAACGACGCAAACAATGTTTCAAAATACGATTATGTGTTTGCAAGAGGCGAAAACAATTACAATCTGAAAATCGGCATGCTGCCTGAAGGCATTTACAATTATCATGCGCGCACATCGTTGGGCGGCATCGATTACAACGCCAAAGGCACATTCTCGGTCGAAGCCATAGGAGCTGAAGCTCAAGACCTTACAGCCAACATCGAACGCATGCGCTCAATTGCTTCACAAACCGGCGGAAATCATTACTACATCTCTGATATCAAACAAATTATCAACGATCTGAATAACGACGAAAGGATCACATCCATCTCGCGCGAAGAAACCCGCTATGACGATTTGATCAATATTAAATGGCTGTTTTTCAGTATTTTAGGGCTTGTAACGATTGAATGGGTGTTGAGAAAAATGTTCGGGGTTTATTAGTTTAGAGTTTATAGTGTAGAGTTTAGAGTAGTTGAAAGTTGAAAGTTGAGAGTTGTAAAGTTTAAAGTATTGAAGTTTTTAAAGACGAAAAACTATGCAAGGCATCACGAATGTAAGACCTCAAGGGCTTACCCTGAAGTGAGGCTTTGCATAGTTTGAAGTCGATGATTAATGTTTATAGTTTATAGGTTATTGAAGTTTAATGGTTTAAGGTATTGAAGTTATGAAGACGAAAAACTATGCAAGGCATCACGAATGTAAGACCTCAAGGGCTTACCCTGAAGTGAGGCTTTGCATAGTTTGAAGTCGATGATTAAATGTTTATAGGTTATAGTTTATAGGTTATTGAA